>Ga0209755_10000995_pt1 | contig 47644 bp, 50 predicted proteins | sample TergutCo191P1_FD_187301 | JGI IMG/M metagenome (GOLD analysis project Ga0209755, IMG submission 187301) | Cornitermes sp. P1 segment gut microbial communities from Petit-Saut dam, French Guiana - Co191P1 (SPAdes) (version 2) | ecosystem: Host-associated > Arthropoda: Insects > Digestive system...
CGAAAAAGTCTTTGGTGGCAATATCGCTTTCGCCGCCCCAACGGGTAGAGCGTCAAGGCGGTTGGCGGAAAGCGTAGAAGCCGATGCCGACACACTTCACCGCGCGCTGGGGCTTCGAGAACACAGCAACGAGGCCAATAACACCATTAACGCCGATTTGTTGGTGGTTGATGAAGTTTCGATGGTGGATATGTCATTGGCACACCTTCTATTCAAAAGCCTAAAGCCGAAAACAAAGTTACTGTTGGTTGGCGACCACCACCAGCTTCCTTCAGTGGGAGCAGGAAATGTGCTACGAGAATTGTTGCAATGCGGAGCAATTCCCGCTACAAGGTTAAATGTCGTCCATCGGCAGGCGCAAACAAGCCGAATCAACCTCAATGCTCATGCCATACTCCAAAACAGGGCAGCAGGGTTGTTGTATGGAACGGATTTTGAGTTTGTTGATGCAAAGACCCCGGACGAAGCGGCGACCTATGTGAAAACGATATACTGCGGCTTCATTAACAATTTAAGGAAAGGTGGACAGTCATTCGCCGCTGATGAGGTGCAAATTTTAGCACCCATGCGCGTAAAGGGTAGATGTGGCACCGATGCACTCAATAAAGAAATCCAAGATTCGCTCAACCCTGCTTCTGCCGATAAACCGGAAATTGTTGTCGGGTTTAAGCGATTTCGTTTGCACGACAAAGTAATGCAAACGAAAAATAATGGTGATGTTTCCAACGGCGACATTGGTCGTATTCGTCGTATTACAAAAGACCGTAATGGCGGATACGAAGTGCAAATTGACTTCGGCGGCAGTAGAGTGGTTGAGTATGAGGCAGATGAAATGGTAACCATTGACCTTGCCTATGCTACGACCATTCATAAAAGCCAAGGCAGTGAGTATCCTGTCGTAATTATCCCTATTTTGAACGAAGCCAGCATTATGCTTCAACGCAATTTAATCTACACAGCTATAACCCGTGCCAAAGTAAAGGTTATTTTGGTTGGGCAGAAGCAAGCTTTCTTTAGGGCTATCCATAAAGCAGATATAACAAAAAGGAATACTATCTTAGGTCGTCTCATGGCTTGTTAAGCCAATAATTTAATCGCTGTAATTCATATTATTTTTTACAGCGATTTTACATAACTATATTTTTTCGTGTCTGATTTGAGTTCACATGACTCCACATTACAATCATCACATGACTCCACCCTACAGTCATCATTGCTTGACAATAGCGTGTATTTGTCGTATTATGGGAATTATTAAAGAATTGAGTAAAAAATTAATGGAGGCATCACTGATGGCTAGTATGACGAAGCGTAAAAAGTGCATTTTAGGTTTAATAGAATTCATGGGTGCTTATAGTGACTATGTTGAATTGCATGGTAAGATTAGTAAGTCCATTGACAAAAAATGTGGATGTGAAAAAACAATTTCTTCTACAAATGGGGAAAGTGTATTCTGTGATGATATTATAACTGCATATAATGGCAGCAATGTTATAAATTATGGGGGAACATTATATGGGTCGGTATTCAGGTCTAGCAAACCAAGAAAACGGAACTCATATCATGGACGATTCTTAGATGACTTTATAAAAGCAATTCATTTGTATTATTCAACTGGATTAAATCTAGGTGGAATGACACTTTGTGCAGCTATAGATGGAGCAAAAAGATTCTATGAATTAGTAAAAGTAGCCTAATTAATACATGCACATCTTGAACAAGCATAAGAAATCTGCATGTTGGAAAATGAGATGTTTTCTTTGGTGATTTGAGGTGTTTGCATGAAAGCATGTATTAATCAAACGCTTAAGAAGAATTTAATAACAAATCCAGCACCAGTTCTTTTTAAAAAAGAGTTTTTCCAATATAAGGAAAGATTGTTTTGTGATGTCAATATTATATGTGGTTTTTTGGACGCAACTGATTCTCAAATGCAGTTTTCATATTCAAAAAAACTCATTCACAGGATTTTATATGAATCGAATTATGCGCCTGCCCCATCTTTAATAGATTATATTGCGCAATTTGAATCAAAGGTTAGGTGCAAAAGGTCTGTAAAACATCCATCGAGAGACCATTACATTCATATTTCGTACATGTATTTGCTTGGCATTTACATGTTTTTTTATTTTCCTAATGCTAATAAAACGTTACAAGAATCTCTTTCATTAATAAAAGAATCAAATAGTACAACTGAACGGGGTAATATTGTAAAAAGTTTCATTACAGGTTGGAAATATTTTTCTATTTATCACGACATAGCATATCCTTTTGAGTATTTAGGAAATAATGACGCTGAATATAATGATGCAGAGAATGAATCAAAAAATGAAGTATCTAGTTTATTTTCCGCACAATCAATTTCTGAGTCAATCGGAGCGATGGTTACGATAAAATCAATGTCGGTTATGTTTGCAATTTGCCATGAGTTAAATCATTATTCTAAAAAAATACCAAACTTAATTAAATATTTAAAGTCAGCAGTAAAAAATAAAGATAATTATAATGTGTATAAAAATGGAGAGAAAATAGATAATAAAGAAAACATAAAAAATGAAGAAAACATAAAAAATGAAGAAAACGTAAAAAATGAAGAAAACGTAGAAAATGAATGCATTGCAAAATTTATTAAATATGTCAGCAATAAAAATGTTATATTGATCCAAAGTATAAAATCGGGTGACGATGCAAAGTTGTATCTCTCGCTTTTTAACAATGATGATTTATTTATCGTTTTTAAGTTAAATTCCAGCATTAAATACATCGCTTATAAAAATTACATTTATTCATCAACTGATTCTGTAAATGCAAATATTTTGAATAAGTTAAAAAAACACAACAATTTATTATATGATGATGAATTGCATATAAAATTTCCAGCATATGAAATTGAATATTATGGAATTAGCTTAAAAGAAAAATTTATAAGAACAGTAGAAAGCAGTGAGATTTCGTATGATTTAGTAAAAAAATTAATAAACAACATTGCAAAAATAAAAAATATAAGTGCAAAAGGAACAAAGGAAATAGCATATTTATTTTATTCAGAGTTATCTTTAAAACTTTCCGGTTCTATCAACGGTGTTGAAAAAACATCATATGAGAATGAGGTTAAGAGCTTGGAGTACAAAATTAAAGATGAATTGTTAAGTTATCTTTCAGAAAACGTTAAAGCAAACGAAGTAAAAGATATACCCGAGAGGGGTACTTATAATATAAAATCGATTGAAATTACTAAAAAATTTGTAAAACAAATTAAACAAAGTTTAAATGCTGAGACAATAGAAATGCTCGCAATTAGGGCAACGGATAATGCATCTAAGACACAAAAAATTATTAGAGACATTAAATCAATTTATACAAAAGTTAATTTTATTATTCTAAATAAAATTGCAATGAAATGTAATTCAAATAATGACGTATGGATGTTATATTCACGAAGCAATTACCAAGAACTAATAAAATCGCTTTGGGAGAATTTTGGAAATGATGCCCAAAAGTATATTGAAGATTCGCTTTCTGTTGCAACAGGACAAAACAATGAAAATCTATATGATATGCTAAATAACTACGACTTTCCATATTCCAGTTTTGATCATGGTATCACAGCTACTTGGATTTTTTCTCAGCATCACCAGTTTTATAAAGAAATAATCAAAAATGTGAAGGATAATGCTTTTTTACGCATGAGTCTTGATATTCCTAACATTAATGAAGATGATAACAGAGAATCTTTTATTGAAAAAAAATTGCTAAATGATTATAAGATTATTAACAGTGAAATAGTTTATGCTATTTTGTCACACAATCTATATCCCAAAAATTTTAAGTATAAAAGAATGGAAACAAGTGAACTAATTAATCCATTTGCATATTTTTGCATGTTGTGTGATGCACTACAAAATTGGGGGCGTCCTTTAAACGTAAATCCTATGGAAGAAAACATGCCATTTTTTATTGATACTAAGGATTATAATATTTTATTTGATAACGATTATATACATATTCATTTTAACACCGATCTTCCAGATAGACAAAAAGAATATTATGACTCTTTTTTAAATGAGCTCAATAATTATATGCTTGATGCAAGAGATAAAATAAGAGTTCGTTATGGGTGATAAAATATACCAAGACAAGCACAGCGATAAAACTATTAGGTAAAAAGTTGATTGTTAGTCTAAAAATACGTTATTAATCTCATTAAATGAAAAAACCCCTCCATTTGGAGAGGCTTTCGTGGTTAGGCAATAATGCTTAATAACTTTATATAAGCATCCTTTGTGTCCGTTCCATAAACCGTTGCGTACAAAGATACAGCGTTTAATCCTTCCCCGCATCGGTGGCAATGGAAAAGCCCTTTGTCTTGATTTATTGATGCCGTTGGCTTTCCACGCCCGTGGTCACAAAATGGGCATCTGCATCGGATTTCTGCTCGGTTAGTTTCCTTCATATATATGTTGCATCTTCGTGCAACTTCAACAATAGAAATTTGATTGTGAATAATTATCCCGCCTTTGCTAAGAAATGTAATTGATTGCTTTCGTTAGAGATTGTCGGTTCTTTAACGGTGAGTCGGCGTTGTGATGATTTAACGATATACCGCGCATGAATTGCGGGGTGGTCGATTTCCAGTTGCTTGGTGTTAAAATCCTTTTTTGTGATGGTAGGCCATTTCACATAACCATCTCCGATGTATCCATATTCATGCTCCCCCAGCATTTGCTTGAGCTGGTTAGCGGCTTTTTGTTTTTGTTCCTTGTGGGTTTTCATTTGCTCATCCGCTTTGTTGTGTTGGCGAATTAAACCCACAGCACTTTCGGGCAGTTTAATTTTTGAGCGTGACGCACATTTGGGATATTGGCGGTTAAGAAAATCGACACAGGCATCTGAACCATCTACGGGGGGTGGCACATCATCGGTGACATGCATCCAAAAATCCCGCTCCCGTTTAATTAGCATGGAAATCACTTCTTCATCACGGGCGACATATTTCCATTGGAATGAATTTCCACCTACAAGAACCGCTATATATGCACCGTTGAACCCAGTGACACAGAGGTAATGCTGAAGCTGTAGCAAATACTCGGGGGGTACGGCGTTGCCCTCCCATTCCGAAGCCTTAAACGCATTCGCAGTTTTGGCTTCAAAAACACACTTGCCGTGAATGGGGCAACGGCAAGCACCATCGAGGTTAGCAAGCATGAAGGGGTATTCCTTGCTTTGTAATATTTGCTTCACGGGAACAACCTTAATTCCCGAACGCAGGATAAATTCCTCTCGAATCAACGATTCCATGCGCGTGCCCCAATATGCAGCTTCACCCGCTTCTTGCGGAGGTGCTTGGCCTGTCTTTTCCATCCACAATTCGATGGGGGATTTATACTTATTTATCCCGCAGACCACAGAAGCATCCGAGCCGCCGATGCCCAAGTTACGGTATGCAATCCACTCGGCTTCGGACAAGCCCTCGGTTGATTTCAATACGATAGCTGCCATTTCGCACCTCTTCTTTTTGTGATGAATAATAAATATTAACGGTTAGACGGGTTATCTATTGAAAGAAGCACCTCATTGCAATCGGTGCATTCCACTGACACATTTTTGTCGTTGCCATAAGTTACCGTTTCAATGGCATGGCCGACATGCGCGTGAAGCCGAGTATAATCGCTCATAGGGTTCTCCACGGAAGGTGTGCATGGTTTATCGCTTGCATCGTCCTCGCCATCATTGTTGGGTTCAGCGGATAACCATTCAATGGCATGTTCACCGTGAATATAGGCTTCTTCGTGGTCTACACCAACCACTTCACCATCACATTCGAAAATCGTAAGCCCGGGGATTTCATGCCCCGCATTTTCAATGGCCTCCGCCTCACTTTCGGCTTCCAACGCGCACACTACTTGAACTACGGCGGTGCCGTGAACCGTGTATTTCATAGAACATCAACCTTTCTTTTTCGTTTTCGCTTGCCTACATAAACAACTTTGACTTCCGGTATGGTTATATCAACTCCGTAATTTTGCATACATAAGCGGGCCCAAACCATGCTAAAATTGTACCGTTCTTTTGGGGTTTCGCTATTAAGGGAGCAACGCCAGTTTTTCAAACCTTTGCCACGCGCTAACCTAAACCGTTTGCATTCGAGGCAATGGTCGAAGTCCCATTCAGTCACTTTCTCGCATTTAATTACATACAGCATAAGTTCACCCTCCCGCGTTATACAATTCGATGAATGCAGGGTCTGCATCGGTTAAGGTAAAACTGCCGTCAACATAGTCGTGTTTTAATGGGAGCGGGATATGGTCTGAGTTTTCGTTAAAATACGCAATAGCAGACGCTATATCAGGTGCTTCAATGGTGACAAACCCGCAAACTTCCCATGTAACGGGTAAAGTAATTTTTTTCAAAACGAGCCTCCTTCCAATGAAAAAGGCGCAGAGCCGAAGCCCTGCGCCATGCATATTTCAGATTACTCTACCATGTCGTTAAATTCATTTTCGTAAAACGACAACTCCATGCCGCTTGAAGTCTGTACAATAATCTGTTGGCCTTCAAAGCCCGTCACTTCAACGTGGCGATAACCTCGAATGGGTTCTTTAAGATACGCCGATTCACCGACTTCCCATTCACGTTCCATGTGTAACCTCCTCATTTACGTAGTTTCAAATGACATGCGTTTTATATCGCTGTACCCGTTGCCGCTAGTGCGTTTTTGTTTATGAAAAATTGATTCGCCCTGTAACCACCTTCATCCGACACTTTCGCAGACCCATTTAAGCTATCGAGATATTGAACCCCGGCTTTGGATTTTGAAATATACACATGACAATGGGTGCGAACATAATCCACACTTGGGCTGTATGCACCACTTACCACAAGCATTGCACCCATGGCTTCCGCTTTTTGGTTCATTAATTCGATATACATAGCTTCAATTTTTTGGGCTGTGTCATCGGGTATATAAGCTGAGTACGGATACTCAAGGAAAATGATGAGATGCTCGGTGTTATCGAGTTTACCAGACGCATTTTCGGCTTCTAAATCAACAAAAGATAAAGAAGGGTCAATCTCTTGCGTAGGTTCATTAAACCGCCCTTTGGTAAATCGAATGCTGGCTCGACCTACAACCTCACCGTCTTTATAAGCGTAGAGCACCTTTTTGTTGCTATCAAAATTAGATAACAAACATTCTTTATAACTACCGCTGCTGTAGGAAAGGCAAGTGGGCTTAGGAACTGTACCGATGACCATTGTGTCGTGGTAATTATCACATTCTTTTACCGTTATCCCATTGGGTTCGTGTATTTCGGTATTTTCCATCCAAACACGTTTTTGAGCATCAGAAACGGGGTATCCAATCTCTTTTTGCAAATCGTCGGCGTAATATTTGAGTTTGTTAAACTCACCCATCAATTCCGCTTTAATAATTCGCTTAAGCGATTCACGGTGATTGCCACTGTGCAATGCGTTTAAATATACATCCGCAACGGCTGCCCCGTTTTTACACAGGAACTCAATGATGCGCTCATGGTTGTGATGCAAAAATTCGGCGGTGAAACCCATTTTCTTGACTAGGTTTGCCCACGAATTATCCAGATTAATTAAATCCATTTTTACATCATCGAGTTTATTATACGATTGGATTTTGGCGGGATTGTTTATCAGTAAGAGTGCGTCTGTGCTTGATTTCATTTGCGGGATAAGATGGTGAATGTCGCTCCAATGAATAAGGAGCCGTACTGCATCTTGTGCCCGAAGGCCAATGATGTGTTTGAAATCCTGCGCTAACCATAATGATAATGGCTTCTCAGATAGCATCACGGACAGCTTTATAACATGCTCATCAGTCATATTAGCGGGTAGTAATTTACGCTTACTGAGTTGCTTTAATGCAAGGATACGGCTATCAACGCGGGGGATACATAAATGGGCATACAATGAATAATACTGCCGTTGAAGCCCGTAAAGCATTTTAATTTCATCAAACGTATACACTTTGTCTGATTCAAGCGCATCAATTTTTACGTTTGTATAATCCATCCATGCACAATCCCGCAGATTCTTTGCATTCATCGCGTTAATGTTGACATATCTGGTGTAAAACTCGCGACGGAATAAAATAGATTCGACGCTAAGTTTGGAAAAAGTGTCGTAGTTTTCTTCAATCACCCGCAGGAAACCATTTTTCTTGTTTGTTATTGCATAAATCAACACATCTTCTTGGAAATGGGCGACATCCGACAACGGAATCCCACTGATACGGCCACCGTATATGAAGTTGAGGTAGCCGCTGCGTGACGACAACGCTTCCTTCATGATGGCTTCGTTTGAAAAATCAAGTTTATTGGTAATGGCATCGAGGTCATAATACGGGCAATTATTTTCCTTCCAGCGAAGCAGGAATAAATGCATATACCCGCTGGTGAAATTACTGTAGAGTACCTTCAGCTTTTCCAAAAAATCGTTGGGTCTTTGGCTAAACACAGTATAATTATCAATGCTCAATTTCACTGCGATGCCGTTTTTGTAAAAGAAGCGAATAATATTCAGCAAATCGTCGTTGGTAGACAGCAAATGAAAGGCACGGTTAATATCCTCCGACTCCGGCAACAACTCCCAATCGGTTAAAGCCTTTTCCTTAAACAACGCCAACTCATGCACCGATAATTCTTTAATTGGCCTTGATAAAGATTTCTTGAACTTGCTTAAGTTAGACGCGATTATCTCTGCTTGGGATTCGCATGTAAATTGACTGCTGAAACAAGCGAGTAAATCATAAAAAACCTGCGTATTGTGTTTTGTGTTTGCAACCGCGATTGCACTGCTCATAATTTGTTCAACAGAATAAGCGGATGTATTATCATCATGCGAGTGAATTATCTCGATAAAATTGTTGATTACCGCTGATGTAAGCTCATCGCGTTTATACATCTGCTCCAAATAAAAAAAGAACTGCTCATTGTTTACCAGTTCCTTTTGAATCGCCAGATGGCCTTTATAATAATCGAAGGGGGTTACGCCTTCATCTAAGCCGACACAAAAATCTCGCAGGACATGTGGGGCATAATGTCTTGTTAGATTTACATCCAGTTTATACGTGTTAAGCAGAGTGATTAGATTTAAGCGTTCATTCATCTTTAACATCCACAGACACCTCACTTTCTTCCAACATGAAGATATAATTTTTGAAGCTGTTGTAGGTCATTGCGTTTTTACGCACTAAGAAAGCACCCACCCGTAGACAATACGCCATTTCATCTTTGCCAAGGGTATATTCGCTATCACGCAAGGCTTTGGCGAAGTATTCAACCCCAATGTTATATGCAAACGCTTCTTTGCTGCTGCTGAATCGGTAAGTATGCACAAAATTGTGGATAGCCTTAAATGTGCCATCGTATGTGTTTTCAATTTCGCGACGAAGTTTTTGGCGTTCAGCTTCATGTTCAATCTGCTTTTGCTTAGCGGCTTGGGCTTTTTCTGCTTTTTTATCGGCTTGAAGCTCCGCAGCAGTCAAGTATTTTTCCTTTAATGAATTGGCTGTATATTGCGCGTTTTTTACTTTATCTAACCCTTTCACCTCGTCATAAATTCGGCGCATCTCCTCTTGGGAGTAAAGCGATGGAATGAACGCATCTTCCAGCATTTGAATTGAAAAGTCGATATAGTCGTCTGCACGAAACAGAAACATATAATCGTCAAGCCACCCAAGCAACTCGCGATGTTCGTCATCCGTTAAAAAGGAGCGCTTTACATCAAACCATTGCTTTGAATAACCTGCGTGATACCTACCCGGGCCTTTGTAAAAGGTATCACCAAAAAAATCATCACGGTTTCTATACATGCTTGAGACAAGCAATCTATTCATCCCATTAAACCCATACCTGCTAAGGAAGTCACGGAAAAATTCAAATGCTTCTCTGCTATGCAGACCTTTAATATAGCTTGTGATGTAATGTAAGATGTTTGGCCTACCCTCATACGAAGTATCTACAGATACATAATTAATTTCATCACAAGCATCAAAGACAGTCATGAGGTTTACAATGCCTTTTTCAACCAATAGTGAAAATATGCTGTTATTCTGCCATGAATAGTCTTTGTTGAAAAATTCAAGATACGAAAGGCCGGATAACGACTCATACCGTTCAATCATTTCCATGATAAGCCCTGTTGAAGCGTCGGAATGGTTCCTAACGAGGCAACTGTCAAATAACTCGCGGTATGTTTCGGTATCTAATCCCTCGCATAAAGGGTTCCATTTTTCGTCTAAGATGTCAAAACGGAATATCGCATCGGATAACACCGGTTCGCCGCGGTATCTTTGGTTTTTCGTTAATTTGTGTAGCCAAAGAAATGTGTGTGGGTTCGCAAGCCGTATGGAGTTCTTGATAAATTGATAAATACCTTCGTATCCACCGATTTTGATGGTGAATGAGTCGTACTTTTCCAAAAGCCATTTCAAATGCTCGTAAACATCCGTTGGATGCTCATTTTCGCTGTTGATATGCGAAAGACACATCTCAACCGCAATTTTTTCCGCAACGATGGAATTTGCGTCCAGCGTATCCTTGGTTGGCCTGTACCGAATGGCAATGCTGTTGAGGTAGATAATGTCGTTTGCGCTGTAACCGCTCTCAAGCAGGACATTGTGATTTCGATTTCCCTCTTTTACAAAGGCGACGGGTAATTCAACGAGAGCGCGAAATAGAGCAGCATCTTTTTTCCGCATAACTTTCGCATTTGCATTGCGACGGAAACGACGGATTAGCCAACAAAACAGATTGGTGTTGCCACTTACCGTTATGGTGCGTTCTAGGCCCAACAAACGGACAAGCTGTGGCATTAAACCTGCCAATGTCTGCTCGAAGTCACTGAATAACGATACAGCAAAAATGAGTTCTTCTGTGTTTGTGTACTCCATCTGCATTAGTTCATCGGCTAAACCCTGTACATCAGTTTCGCCTTTGTTGAGTTGATACAATGCGCCTTTGAGGTATAAATCACTTTTAGCCAGTGATGTTATCTTACGGATAAAATTATTCTTTTGCCGTCCGACAAACATATCCTCTGAAAGCAAGTCTTTGGCAAACGCCAGTGCCAATGCGATTGCACGGGTATCAGCAATATCACCGCTAACCCGTTCTTCGTATCGTTCCAATAATTCACCGAGGTAGCGGAAACCAAATTGCTGTTGGATGCTCTCGGTTTTGCTGTTGTCATACCAAAGATGTGATTTCTTTGACTTGCTCAAAACGGTGGTTGGCTTATCAGGCGTTGTGCCTGCAATAAACGCCACTATGTCGTTGAACAATTTTATGTTCACTTTTCCGTGATAGGCTTCCACGCCGAAATGTGTAGTTGCTTCATTTGACATATGTTCATCTCCTCGCAATAAAATAAGAGGCTAAAATGCGAACAAAATGTTCAACATCTTAGCCTCAAAATAGCGTCACGGCGCATTTATGTTATGCGCATGACGCAGCCGCAAATTTTTCTGTTGGGTCTTCTTTGAAAATGAATCCCTTTTTGAACCGTGAATAGTACCCACCGTATGAATCCATGACATTACGTAAAGCCTTGAAATCACTAACGGTGGTAACGATTTTTACAACGTAGATTACGCTGTTGTCGCGGGTATCAACGTCCTTTAGGATATTTATTTCCAACCCTGTTAACTGTGTGCCGTCATGGGCGGTGGCTTTAGATGGCTTTGCATCGGACACGGGATATGGAAAGAACTCCTTTTCAATATCGTTAATGCGTTGATAATAATTGAAATCATTTGGGTCAAGTTTTCCGTACTGTTCTTCCGCTTTTTTGTGAAGCATGGCCATGTGTTCGGTGGTTGTTTCACGGTGGCATTGAACGTATTTTGCACCTTCACACCCCAACGATGCGTCAATCTTTGTATAATTGTAAGCATCATTCATGCTGTCAAAACTGCCGTATTGGTACTGGCGGGTTATTTCATCGACAGCATCACGGGTCGGCCCGTTTTGCCAGCGGATATCAACGCTGTTGCCCATGGAAAAAGTATCGCTTTTTACGCTGAACTTTACGTTGGGGTACAGCGCGAGTAGCCGCTTCTTAATCATCTTTGCGGTTAGTGCCGCACCTGTGAGTTGTCTTTTTGGACGCATAAAATCATCTCCTTATGGATTAAAAAATAACAATAAAAAAAGACACCGGAAATCCAGTGCCATAATTACGTTAGCTATATTTATTGAGCTTTTTACTTGTTTTGTGATATTGTTAATCGCAATGATTCATATGTGCCTGTGTAAATGCCTGCGGGGATTTCCTCCGTATTGCCGCCGCAATGTTCATCAACATAAGATTTAACATCATTGCTGTATGCTATAAACTTTTTTGTGAAATCTTCGGTAAATTGACCTTGCCCCTCTCTTGAGGTATAACGTGAAATGTTCAAATATTTCATAGATAGTTTTGTAATGTTGCTCGACAAGGTATTTCCATAATATGCCGTTACCAGATGCCATAAGCCCTTGTGATTGTGTTCGTAGCGTGTGTCTGCATCCGAAACATGTCTTATTGCGACATGCTTAAGAAGCATTTCGATTGCCATACATGAATGGTACACAGATTTGCGATACATTGCTTTTGCGCAAGCAACCTCCGCCAAATCCATCCATTCAAGCGCGTCTGAATAAAGCGTCATCAAACGCAACTCCTTCCCTAACGGCATACCAGGGCGCGTTAAATGGTCGAAGCGCTCCATCATCAAATGATTCTGCGGTGTAATAAAGCGATTCAATGGTTACATTGTCGTATGGGTCGGGTTCGCAATCCATGAAAGCGAAATGAAGCCTATTGTCCTCATCAGAAGGCCCAACCACGATAATGTCTAAATCACTGGCTTGGGCAGCTTCTTCCCTGGCACAGCTTCCGAATAAAATAATTTTTTCCAAGTCCAAACCCATTCTTTTTATGTTGTCGAATAATAATCGCAAAGTATTGATATGGGTAGCCGGCAAGGAAAGCTCGTTTAAGTCGTAAATTGTTTTCATTCCTGTGACTCCTTCCATATTTTATGTTTAGTGAAAATACGGCGTCAATACTGACACATCAATTTAATTCTGTACCCTAGCATACCATATTTCAGGTATTTACGGAAGTGAACGAAAGTACATAGGCCACTTATAAAACCAAACAAGCTAGGGTGGATAGTGTTTATTCTATCCACCTTAGCCAAAGGTTCATACGTTTATAATTATGCAAGTAATGATGCTCTTAAGCTGCCATTTCGTAGTTTGTCATTAAACTGTACGGCCCATACGAACCGCTCTTTTCTTCAAATCGAACATTTCGCAGGAATTTACCAACGGCAACGCTTTCATCACCCGCTTTTACATAGGCAGATTTTGTTTTGCCATCTCTGCTGAGAAGCTCCACTAATTGGCTGGTTGTACCCGCAGGTTTGACGCTTTTTATTTTATAATCGGGCGCAGGTGGTTTGGGTGCGGTTTCTTGCTCTTTTTTTTCTGCTTGTGGTGCAGGGGGTTGTTGAGGTGGGGCTTGCGCCGGTTCTTTTGCGCTAGTAGCCGAAGGCGTTGTTTGCGCAGGAGGCTGTTGAGCAGATGAAGGCGCAGGCGCGGATTTGAATATTTTACCCACGGCGGTTTCGTAAGCGCTTTGAAGTTTGGAAAGTTGATTTTTCTTGATAACACTGCTTTTCCCTTTTTGCTCAATTTCAACCCACACGCCGTCAATTTGATACAAGTAACGGCCAATGCCCCACAAAACAGCTGCCCGTTTTAATGCATCGGTTAAACCGCCTTTTATGGATTCAATGTCCGAATTTTCTGCGCCGTCATACTTGGTTATCCATTCACCACGTTCTTCATTTAATATGCTGATGCCGCAGATTTGTGAATTATCATGCCACAACGTAAATTGGTTGCGCCAGTTAAACGCGCCGACGGTTTCATCCAATCGGTTTTGAATGGCACGGCTATTGATGTAAAACACCGCCAAGCCGCTTGTCTTGTCGCCTGTTGTGACTTGGATTTTGGCTTCCACTTCCGAATATGGGAACGGAGCGCATAATTTGTTGATAATATCTTTACTCATCGAAATCATCCCTTCAAAAAAATAAGCCCTTTGTGGGCTCAACAATTTTTTGTGTATTTTTTTTCACGCCGCTTTGCTGAGGGCGACAAATACACGGGCATTATATGAATCTATTGCCGATTGTAAGTTATCGCCGTACTCCCCCCAATTAAAATGACGTGTGCCATCCCGAACGGCAAATTGCCAACAAACCCACGGTTCAACCGCATTGGGGTTATGGCCGATGGCGTAACCCGTTTGGAACGGATTGTCGCCAGATGTGATGATAGATTGTTTTATTTCGACATTGCCGACAAACTCCCCGCGTTCTTCTTTCCCGGGTAGTGAAACTCGCTCCCCATCAATAAGTTGATGCAATCTCCGTACATAGGTACAAAAACCATCAATAAGAATAGCGTGCGCTTGTAACCATGCATCATGAAATGCTTCCTCATGCACGGTAAAGCAATTAGTCCATTCACAATTGCGTTTGCTAAACCGTGGTTCATTAATTTTGGATTGATAATTAAAGGCCAAAACTGAGCAGATGCGCGGGAAGCCATAATCGTGAATGGCACACATTGCCGCCAGTTCAAGATTGTATGAATCGGGTTTATAACATGAATCGGCAATTATACGGTCAATACTGCGAGCGCATCGACGGTTTAATTCCTTACTTTGGTTGAAGTACGTGGTTTCCATGCGTTCGTTTGCTTTTGTAAAATTAAAAGGATACACGATTTTATTAAACAAAACCCTGCCTGCGGTAGCTTCACACATAGCCCTAAACATTTCACGGCATAATTCCATCTCTTCGTCCGGGCGTTTTCGCCGTAGGTTTAGGTCAAGATAATTGCTACAGATGGTGGTCGCTTCGGCAATCCCATGTTTTAAGACATTAGCGTGCCACATTTCTGCGCCATCTTTATAACCGTTGAATGGTTGCTCATTAGGCAACATGTTTCATCACTCCTTCCGCTAGGGCGGGTATAATCCACCCATCAAGCAAATGTACTTTATCTTGTGGGATATGGTCATCAACGCCGGGGCCTCGATTTACCATGTGAAAACCCACGCTTATTGCATTGGGAACTTTCTCATACATGAGGTCGTATAAGCGGTAATACACATCATGGGTAGTACGGATTTTGCTGGGGTCTACATAATCATCGCCATTCCACCCCAACGCTCGAAAAAAATGTAAAAGCACTTCCCCCGCATTTTCACCCTCTGCCAAGGAAATGTCGGGTGCATCAACAATGGTAAAATTGGTAGATTGTTTATTTTTTAATGAATCATCATCTTGCATACGGTTTCCTCATTTCAATAAGAATTTTGTCCGGTAAAGGCACGTTGCTTACGCTGCGTCTTTGTGGGTATAACGTGTACCACTCGTCCATGCGCCCCCATATCCTATCGCTTCGCCCCACACAGAAATCAACGTGGACTTAATCGCATCAAGATAGGTATTGAAATGTCGGCGCATAAGAGCGCGGGTGCTTCCGTCATCCTCTATGTCCGTTTGTTCTAACAAGCACCAAGCAGCACACCAGTCGCCATCTACCACGGCAATTTCAAATAAATTGTTTCGCATAATGATATGGCGGTCATCGCGGAACTCGTCCGTATCCACAAATGATTTAAAACGCTTGTGAAACGCTTCTCTGATTATGACAATCATATCCCTCCAGTTATCTTGGGTATGCGAAGCATTAAATGCCCAATCCGAGGTTGAACCGTCATAATCATAATCAATTTCGGCATTGTCGAGTTCTTTCGCCGTCATGTAAGAATCATAATCATGCCCTGTTACATGCCCACAATCACAACGGATTACTTTGTTGTAAACGCTAATGTAATCTTTATCCAAGTAGTACACATCCTCAAAATCATGGTGTGTACATACATTTCCACGACCCATGGCTCGTGCCCCCTTCCTTAAATTTGGTTGTAGCTGTTACACATTAACAACAAGATGCTTCTTTACATAAGCAAGCAAGGTCAATATGCTGAAGTTTGCCAACTCTGCCGCGCAGTGCAGAATTGCGCGCATAAAATCAGCAGACATAACCAATGTCTTACCATTGGCTTTCGCTGATTCTTCCTCGGCTATAATGCCCGCCAACGATTTCTCAACAAAATCATCGTTAAATTGGTTATGGCCTGTGTCAAACAGATGCGTTAGCCCTGCTCGAAATACAACGAAGTCGTATTTGTTTTCTATTGCTTGAATTTGCTTTAATTTTGTATAAAGGTTTTTATTATATTTCACCAACATCACCCTTCCGCTTTAGCTTTATGAAACCGTAACGAAATAATTATTCAATCAGCTTCAGTTTGTAAAACTCCTCGATGTGGCTTTTATAAACCCTGACATCATTATGGCAAGCAAAGCAATACAGCTCATTTTCTTCGCTAGATTCACCATTTTTAAGCAATTCAAACTTGTGGTTGCAATACGGACAGCGAATACCACGCAAACGTAATAAAGAACCGTATTCCACAAGCGCATCCAACACCTCGGTAAGCAATCCCTCATCCATTTCCAAGATACGAGATGCTTTGTCAAAGGTGATGACGGTTTCATATGAAAGCACTGCGAAATAACTCACCAAATTATTGCAATGGCGGACGGTGAGCACATCCCCCATACGACGTTTCAAATAATCAATCATTTCAATCTCCTTTGTGCCAATAAAAAAAGCAGCATTCACATGCCGACCCTTTTGGCTTTAAGATAAAAATAACACGACATTATATATCGCATGTTCATTGGAGCTTGGCGTTCCTAGCGATAAAATCGCCCAATGTTGATTTGCGAGGAAGTAAAATTTCCTTGTAATACACATCGGGGGTCTTGTCCTTCATATATTCCAGCAAGTCACGTTGTTCAAACCCTCGCTTATTGTTGTTCGGGCTGAAGCTATGGTTATTATTCGGCAACGATAATAAATGGTAAGTTAAGCTCTCCATCGTGTGCAGGCTTTTTACCACAGGCAGCGGATTGTTGCCGATGCAAAGCGTAACGCCACTCACATTTCCAAATGGGTACGTAAACATGGGGGTCGTTGGTCGCGGGCGTTCATCTGCGATTACACCCAATCGGCAATTGCTAACTTTCCCTTCTTTGCTGATATAAAAACCAAAAACGCATCGCATCCACGGAAGGTTCTTATACACCGTTCCGAAATAACTAATGTCGGCATAATTTTCGGGGTGCATAATTACAACGTCACGCGCTCCATTATCGTATGCGGTATATGACAGGCAATTGCGCGGTAACATGCCGCTGTTTACTTCCCCGCGGAGAATGCTCAGGTTAATGCAATTCAACAACGATTCCGCCGTTATCGACTTAAACGAGATAACGCCGTTTCGATTTTCCTCGACATACATACTGCCTTCTCTTATTCGTATAACTGTTTCGTTCATGCTGCTATCGCCTGCCTTTCTGTAGAAATAAGAACATCGTGGTGAAGCATGTGTGGAAGCGTTTTTAATGCGGCCAGTTTATTTTTCAGTTCTTCGCATTGTTGTTCAAACCACTCGTATATCTCAATAAGCCTGTAAGCGAGTACGCCTAATTCGACACAACCACAATCATGGCTAATAAATATGCCAAGTCTGCTGTGGTATTTACGAAGGGGTTTTGTATATGCTTTTAACGTCCAGCTCATGCAATGGCCGATGTACAGCTCGTCTTTAATCATGTCAAGGGCTTGTTTTATATAGGGGTTATCTTCCTCTGTAATACCGCAAAGCGTGCCATATTCACCCGCCATGATGTAGAAATTTTCAATTACAGCGTCAGAAAAAATTTGAAGCTCGAAATTGCCCCTTTCGTAGTAATCGAGCGACCAATAGCCAAAGAGATTTTCAAACAGGTTGTACATGGTTTGGTAGTAATCGTCGTAGTCCCATCTGTCGTAAAAACTATTTTCTAAGAGGTCGTACCGTTTTATGTCATGAACCTTCTTTGTGATGCACAATAGGTTTAAAAATTCGTTAAATCCATCAATTTCCATAAAATCTCCCCCTATACGAAATTGGCAGACATAGCTACCGGTTTTAAGTCACAAAGGATGCGCTCAACCTTACAAGCTTTATATTCATCTTCATGGTGGTCGGATATTAAATCTCGGAAGATATTAATATCATCTTCCTCAAATGCGTTGAAATCAATTAATGAGAATAACACGCCTTCTTCGGTTAAAAGGCGGGGATATATTTCTTTATAAATGTATCCCACGCCTGCATTGGGTTCGGGGAAAGAAAACTGCGGGGCTTCTTTAATTGCGGTCATTAAATGTTCAAGGCTTACGGTAAGCATAATTACCCTCCTTTGCGGGCGTAAGTTTTCATACCCCCTCCATCAGTTCCTTAATCCGAAATTTTTCCGTGTAATTTTCATCGCCTTCATCCGTCCACACGAGGCACTCAACCGCATTGCCCATGCGCTCGCCACTGTCCGGGGCTTGCCGAATGGTGGCAATATCTTGGGTGATGCATGAGGTTTGCTTGTCTTGGAAGTAGATAAGGAACTCAACGCCCTCATATTTTTCAACCACAAGATTGGCATACCCCACATCAATAACAAGTGTTTCCATTTGTACCTCCTCACGTTATGCCGCTATATTCTCGGATTTTGAGAATGACACACAGCCATCACCCCAAAAGGAATGGAGCATCCCATATATATTTGCAACACTGTACCCACGGCAACCGTCGGGCATTGCACTGTCGATGAATTTCACGGGCAGCACAACATCTTTTTCAAGATTGATTTCCAACACAGAACCTGCGCCATTCCATGCATCGTATAAACCGCAGGGGGTGCTTTTATCCAAAATAATTTCTGTGGGTAGGTTTTCTTGCCCCGTAGGGTTGGCATTTTTTACAATTTCATGCAAATCCAGTGCTTCCCCCAATGACATTTTTACAAAGAATGTCAGCGAGTTCATACAGGTGGTCGTGTTTAAGCACTCCTGATGGATACTCGTAAGAAGCTTGCTATTTTGCAAATTGTCGTTTTCTACAAAGTCTTTGATGGCATCCATGCTATACCCTTGTTGTTGCATAAGCCAAACTAACGCAGATTCTTCGCGGTCATCTAATCCTTTATGGGAATAATTACACCCAAAGAGTTCATTCATTGTATAATCATAATTCCCGTCACCTGTGTCTACGATAATATCGAGGTACACTTCTTGCCCGAGGTAATGGTCGTAGGGATAATTGAAAAGTACATGGTCATTAACCCAATCGCGAATAAAATCCTCATGTTTTTCAGAATCAAGCGGTTTTCCTACATCATTGAAATGTAACTTTATTGCATTTAACGCTTCTTCGATGTAAGCACATTCGCAATCCATAAAATCTAATGATTCGTAGAATTTTTCACGGGCGTTCTTGGCCGTAAATATTTTTTTGATGGACGAATCGCAGAACTCATCGGTGTAATCGGCATAAATGTCGCATTGGTAATACCCATCTTTGGTTAATGAAAGATAGGTATGTGCTTCGATGATATTTTTAATCCGTGCGATAATGCGATTTTGAATGCGTTTATTCGTCTTTCTCATCACTGCCACCCCCTAATCTGCGGTAAATTCGCGTACACCGATACATAATTCGTACCGTCCTTCGGAAACATCGCAGAAGTATTCTTGCAAATCCGTAATGGATTCAAATGTTTTGCCGGTGAAATTGGCGCAATAATCCCGTAAGGCAATAAAAGAGTCGAAGTATTCGCAGATTTCGATATACTCGGGTTTGTTTTTTTCATTGGCATACCAGCCATCGGGGAAAGGCGCATCGCCGTAAATATCAAGCAGGTATCGTTCAGGCAAATAATTACCTTGGATATCTGTATTTACATAAAACCCGGCACCGGGTTCTTCGGCTATATATACAAAGGAAATATTTTTGTACTGCTTAACAACCGCTTCCCATAACTCGGTGGTAGGGGCCCATGCGGTTTCAGAATCAACCTTAAAAACGCCATATTCGGGGTCATTGTCATCAGGAATTTCAAATGAACCGCGGCAGGGGTATGTTCCCCAATCAAAACCATGTTGCGTAGCGATATTCCCCAACCAGTCCGGTGCGAAATCATTTTCCTTTGATGGTGGGGCATGTAAAATATCGCAGAGGGTTTTGTAAAAGCGTACAAGTTCACTCTTATCCTCATCTTGTGTGTAAAATGCATATCTATTTGAACACCAATTTGGCATATAAACATTCCTTTCCGATTATTCTTTAGAAATAAAATAACCCCCCGCAGCGCGAGGGGTATGATTGTTACAAATTTGCAAACTGCTCGTATACGGCCTCAATAGCCGTATCATCACACAGCAGGTCATTAATTTTTTCATCGCCCATCTCCGTAATGCGTATCAACATATCGGGAGCCATGATAACATCGTCCAACGATAACTCGTCATACGACATCGCTTCAACGGAATTGTATAAATCGTTAAAGAAGTCTGTGATATCCAGTTCACGCCAAGAGGGATAACGATATACCTTAAAATTAACATGAACGGAATCCGTATCGTTGTCGGTTTCGCTGGCGTGTTCCGGGGTGCCGTGCTTCAAAATTTCAATAACTTCACCCACGAGGTAGGCATAGTCATTATTTTTAGCACCAAGCACAAAATCACCTTTGCGGATTTCACCGTTAATCGCTTGTGCAGTTGGGTTTTCGATTTTAACCATCTCCTAAGCACCCATTTTCTCTGGGCGTAAATTTGTCTTGCGTAGGTCATAAAACATCGTCCGCGTTTTTTGTGGCACACGACGAATTATGTTTTCGAGTTTGTTGAAAGTATCAATGCAGTGAAATGCGTTCTGTGGGTGCAGATATACCAATACTTTTTTTCCTGCATTTAATAAATTTACAATGTTGGTAAGCGTACCCTTACTTTCACTGTTCCACACCATAAAACCATAATCTGCGTTGGCAACCATTGCATTGTCTTTCATGGCATAGAAATCAAACCCGCGGATGTGCTGGGCTACTTGCACCGCTTCAACAGGCCAATGCCCGTGGTTATTACGGACTTTCCCGTTACTCGCGTACACACGAACATTGGGGTAGTTAATTTGCGTTAAATATTTTTGTACGGCTGAGTCAACGCCATCGGCATCACCGACAAGTATTGTAAAGCCGTTGTTACATATACCCAGCAACCGCTCTTTTACTGCATTGCTTAGACTTGAAATGGCTCTTGGTCCGGCCACAAAAATTTTCACACAATTCACCCCTTTAATATTCATCGGGAAGAAGCACCGTTGTATAACTTCTGTCACGCTCAGTAATTATCCAAAACACAATCCCGTCGGCAGATTTATAACTTGATACAACACGCTCACCATGTTTCACCGCATAATCATTAGATTTGCGGTCACTGGCGGAGACATTACCCCAATCACCGCCGCGATGAAGGCTTAGTGCGGTGCTGATATCAATGTCGTTTATTTCCTCCTGTACACCGGGGGTCATTACGACTTGGCCCAAGGTAAGCACATTTTCCTTTATTTTAAATAACCTTTCGTCAATCGTTACCGTCTCCGTTGCGCTTGATGCAGAAGTAGAATGACCCATGCGAGCTGTAGGTGCATCGCATGGGTCATCTTCATCATCGTCATCAAAAATGCCACCATCGTAGTCCGTGAGCGAAACAAATCCATTGGGGGTTAGCAGGTTGAAAATAAGTTTGTTGCTAACGGTTTCCGTTAAGGTTGTAGAGGTTAAATCACCCCATTGATTGGTGTTTGCTTCGGTGTGGGTGCGCTTCTCTTTAATAATGCGCCCTTTAATAATATGGGGCGTATCGCACTCGACCAAGCCGTTAATTAAACCGCTACCGCCTACCAAACCAATTTGCCCGATACTTAAAGGAAGCAACGGTCGCTTCTCGGTGTTATCCAAAGCACTCTGTTGGTATAAACGAGATATGCTTTTGGATTTACCAAGCTGGGCGGCCAATTCAGTTTCGTTAAATATTGCTCCCTTAAATAACGCCACGTCTTTGGTGGTCTTAGGAAGTGAATATCGCCCTGTTGGGAGTTCCGATAATTCGGGCATTGCATTGGGTTCCAAGGCAAGTGATAATAACGATGGCGCCATGTTTGTGTCGTATATCCGTTTTTGCCTAGTACCCAATATTGCAATCTGCTTGAATTTCTTAAATTCTTTAGCCGTGAACTTCCATACGCTAAGGTCTTTGAAATTTTCACATAAAATACGGGCGATGTCGGCTGTCAAGCGGTAGTGCGGTATAATATAAATGAGTAAACCGCCCACCATGAGGTTACTTATGCTATCCACAAGGAATAACCGTTCATTTCGCGTATTGTTACCCCCCTCGGTCATTACGGATAGATACGGTGGATTTAACAACATGGCGTGGAAAGCATCATTGCTGATACGGCTTTGGAAGAACGAACCGAACCCCACGCGGTCAATCCTTGTAAGCGCTTCTTCAGCGCGGAAGTTATCTAATTCGATGCCGTAGGTTCGGCAATCACTCCCGTTTTTTGAAATGTTATCCGCCATGAATCGCAAGGCAATTCCGCAACCACAGCATGGGTCGAGCAGGTTTACTATTAAACCCTCGGGAATATCCATACCCCGAATAATATGCGCTAAATTTTCGGTGCAAGTTGGGTAATATCCCATACGAACATTGTTCATTAAACGGCCAATGATGCGGTTGTTAGTGGTTTGGGCTTCGCTGTCGTCGTTTTTAAGTGCATCTTCGGAATCAATAAAGGGCAACGAAGCCAGAAACGTACACAGCACCGCACATAATTTTGTATAGCTCGGGGTCATTAGATTAAACGAGGCTAATGATTGCCTGAGTTGAAAGCAATCATTAGCCAGCTCGTCTTGCTCGGCTTCATGCAAAGATAACGTCACTGTATCAAAGGCACTCAATATTTTGCGGTGTTGGTTGTGCAAGTCACTGTAAATTCCACGGGCTTTACGTTTATTATCTTTGTAATATTCCAGTTGTCGGCGTAACGAAGGCAATTGATTGATTACCTGTTTAATGATGCGGGTGGCTTCACCCATTTTCGCCACAGCATATGGGGTTTGGGGTTGTGTGTTTTGTACATCTTGTTGGTCGAATAAGGTATCAAGCTGCATGTGCGTTCACCGCCCCCGCCGCCGACCTCGATTCACTAGAAGCCGATGCGTTCAACGATAATAACGTCTCCATGAGCAGTTCATAATTGCCTTCTTTGAATAACTTGCCATCAACATATTGATTGGGCCCGCCTCTGGAATCCTTCATATGTTTGATTGTGCGGTATAAAAACCGCTGTCTGCCACAAGTTTCTTGGTCTAACATAAAATATACGCCATTACCCTCAGACCACATGCCCTTGAGCCTAATTTCCCCGCTTACTGCGATACCGCCATAATTTTTCTTAACGATGAAATCAGTAAATCCCAAATCATTACCCAGCGTGCGAAGGAAGGACGCTGCCTTGGTGTGAAATTGTTTCTTCGCCCCATTCGGGCCTGAGAGATAACTAAGATTTTGTGTAACCAAATCATATATGGCTTTCATGTTTTTTTGTTGCGTTTGGATAGCTATTTGTTTTCTCCTTTCTTCCGAAATGGCAGGGCGTTTTCGCTTCTGCGTAAGAATGGGTTTGACATTAATGGATTTTGTGGAAAACGTGATGCTTCGGGTTTCGATGCTGCCAAGCACTAATATATTGTAGAGATACGACACAATGGCTGTGCTTGCAGTAACATTGGCAACGATGGATTGGGGCGCTGACACTGCGGCTTCCGCACAACCTAACTGCGTTGGGAATTTATCGTTATCGAGAAGCACATCGGGGTAAACATCGCCAATGGGCTTGTAATACGTTTTCCCATTACGTCTTACGCCACAAACCACTTGCCCTGTGTATTCGCCATTGCCGCTGTCAATGTAGATAAGGTTGTTGGCTTCCATAAACACTTGATGGCATAATTGGCGACTTCGGTTATTATCAACGCAACCAATGAGGATAGATAACCCATCCTGTATGCGTTGTTGATACATACCTGCTTCATATATAAGTGGCTGTACCAATCTTGCCAGTTTTTCCTTATCCTCAATAAAATCGGGGATGTATGAAACCTCAAGCCCAAACGCCGTGGCGTATCGTTCCGCCAGCACCTGCGCTTTATTTTTACCCAAATCGGCGGCAATGAAGTTTTGGCGTACAAGATTTTTTTCTTCTACGATGTCGCCGTCGCAAATAACTACTTGCGTGTAGCGATTAAGGGAATGGAGAAGCCTATATAAATGTGTTGCCGTATGGCCGCCGGTTCCCCCGGCACCGAGCATGACAATGGTTACAGGCTTATCCAAGGCGAACCTCATAACAAGTTCTCCATGATTTCCTCACGCAGACGTTCGGGGAGTGCATCCCACGGGAGCAACCCTTTCACGGTTTCTGCTTTTTCATCTGCATGGGGTTTTCTATACCGCACGGTGCTCTTCCATTCGCTCGGGAACGGTTGCGCGATAAATTCAAACACTTCGCAGGGGTTAATTTCATGGAACTTACCGCCGTTTGATATACGGGTTACGATTTCGGGGAAATACTTATCCATGCGGCCAATAACCGTATACAGGCGCGTAGCTTTTTCATCGGCATTATCGGTGGCCGAAAAATATGCCTTCATGGTGTTGTGGCTATGAATATCCATGTAATGGATGTACCGCTCGTTTAGAAACTCGGGATTTTCCTTGCTGTGAACAGAAACTTTAGTTACAGTTTGTTCGGGCGCATCAACGATAAATTCTTCATTGATGGTGTCCCAATAAATATTAACTAATACCTCGTTGCTCCCGCCATTGAGCGCAAAGTAACGGAAGAAAGTAATGATTTGCATGGTTAAATCCATGGGGATGGGAGGGATGCCCAAGGCCGGGGTAAACCCAGCCTTGACATCGGATAGCAAATTACAATCGGTAACGGGCGTGATAAATTGGCCCATGCGTGTTTTGCGGATTTCGTATACTTTTCCGTCTTTTGCGGGGAGAATGGATATGACCTTGTTTGCGGCTTCGACGGCATCCCATGTTGTAAAAACGCCTTTATAACCAGAGGCATGGCCTTTGCTTTGAGCGTCAACACGGGGTTTAATTTTACATACGGGGTTTTTGTCTTTGGCCTTTTTCAAGGCATCGAGGAACGGTTTGGACGTTTCAATTTCTGTTTTTACTTTTGCGATGCTCATGCCTTTTGCATCAGCGTCAGTAATATTTTTAACCGTCTTGCCGTACTCAACCGTCCATTTTACGCGCTTGCCATCTTCCAGTTCGGGGAAATCAACAGATTTTGCTATGCGCAGTTCGTCGAAAGTTTGCGAAGCATCCTCGATGTCCTCCGTGGCGCGGGCATATTCAAAGACGGGGAGCTTTTCAAATAGATTTTGCCGTGCTTTTTCGGCATCTTTGGTTGCGGCTTCGTCTGCCGCATCTTCGAGCGGGTTGCCGGATTTGGCTTTTTTGGGCGACTTCGATGCAGGCGGAGGTGTGGGTTCATCTTGCCCGTCATCTTCGAGGTCTTCATCATTTGCCCATGGGTCAAATTCATCGGGGGGTGCGCTTCCCAAGTCAATGTCATTCATGTAGATACACTCCTATCATTTTAGTTTGCACAACAAAAAACCCCGTCCTGCTACCTGTAGGTAGTGGTACGAGGTCATGTATGCCATGTTACACAGTTAGCGGCTTTGCCGCTTGAAGTTATACGGGGAACTCTGCAAATTGTAACACTTCATCAAACGGGGATATATTATCAACAAGCTCTTTTTTCTTCTTTAGACTTTCCTTGAAATTGAAATGCATATTGTTCATTTCGGAGTCAAGGGTAAGTATGCATTGATGAAGAACAGAGCGCCCAATTAGGCATTGGAAATTGTTAGAGTCTAAGACAGTAACCGACACATTGGTTAAATGAATCCCACCTACATATAAATGCGGTAAGATGTAAACGGGTTCAGAATTTGCACCGCCATATACCCCTTGTGCGTTTACCTTGCCCACTTCTTGTAATGGGTTGCCATTTTCGTCAACAACCTCATCTAAAATATCTTCCATGATTGCTTTAGATATACAAGTATGAAAAGCACCGGGGTCAATTAACGCATCAAACGGTTGACTAAAACCACTTCCATAACCTTGTGCACTCACGGCTACCGTCTTTAATTGATACCCTTGTAGGGGTGATGGTTTAATATTTTGTAACGTAAAACAGATGTCGTTCATATGCGTACCCCACCAAGGAAACCTTGTGTCTTTGCACTGTTAACATTACATCCCCAGCTTACGCCAACACCGCAGGCAACAACGCCTTTATCCCGCATCGCCGTGCGGTATTTTTTTGCCCATGAACGTGCGGTATCTTCTTCATCTTCATTGCACACAAGTAAAACATATCCATCGCCAAACGGCTTATCGGTAACGAACACAAAAATGTTATCTGTATATTTTTCAGTCATTGCCGTTATTGAGCCAAAGTCAATGGCATCATTACCCCAAAAATCTTTTAAGCCATCTTTTATTGCATCCATGTTGAAGCCTCCCGCCAACTTGTTTGGTAATGCATTCTTAATTTAATGATATTATACAAAAAACTATGAATCTTGAGAATAATGTTACACAGTTAGTGGCTTTTTCATTTATCCTCCTGCCCTTCAGGTAAATGTAAGAAGCGTGAAATTGTCACGCTGATAATCATCATTATAAAGGGGAAATATGCGGTCATAAAACGTGCGGCATCGGCGGGGCGTTCGCCGGGTTCGTCCCCGGAAATATAGCCATAAATAACACTGGCAAGAAATATACCCAACGCAACCAACAGCCGATGCAGCCGCCCTACAAAGCTGGATAGTGCGGAAAAAATAGCCTCCCGCCGTAAACCACCCGAACGCACCCTATCTTCGTCTATAATTTTTGCACCCACAAGGTCAAAAGTGCAAATAACACCGGAATAGACAAGGCCGAAAAACACGCAGGCAAAAACTGCGGTAATCATGGTATTTACAAACATCAGCGGGATATAAGCCAGCCCAACGCCAATGAGTGCCGTTTTCCAAACGGGTACTACCCCGTACTTGCGTATAAAAAATGTCCATAAAGGCACGGTGCACATAGCCACCACCAATACGGTGGCGAATACAATCATCGTTTCCGTTGAATCAAGGTCAAGCGTATAATTGGCAAAGAACATCATGGAGGCCATCAGCAATGCTACCCCCGTGGTGTAAAACGCACCTGTCAAACCGGCAATCCAAAATCGCTTGTTCTTGATAACAGCCAACACCGCAGGAATGAACTTGGGTTTTTCCATGGTCTTTATTTCCTCGACGCGCTCGTGGCAGTTGAGATTGGATGTAATAATGACTACCGCGCCAATTACGCCGTAGACAATAGCCGTCGTTCCATAACTGCCGATTACATCAACGATAACTGGGGTCACGGCAATGCCGATGGCCATGGCAATAAATTGGAAGATTTGGCGGTACATGTTGGTGGTGGCACGGCTTTTCGCGCTACGGAATAAATCGGGGAACAACGCGCCATAACTGGTGCCTGTAAAGGAGTCAAAAGTTTCTGTCAAAATGAATGTCACCATGGCATAGGGCATAAGCATGGTTGCGGTCATCGCCCAACCCGCCGGGTTGAAAAATGCAATGAGGAACAATGCCGTCAATATTGAACCGGGAATAATCCAAGGCCGCCGCCGTCCCCAAGGGGTGCGCGTTCTATCTGAGAAATAACCATATATAGGGCTATCAACAAAGTCGATAAAAGCAAATACGAATAAAATAAGTGCCCACCGAGTCATTTCCAACCCCAGCATACTTACATAAAAATACATGCCAAAGGTGCGGAACAAGTTAATCGGCAAAGACGTACCGAACATGCCTACCGCATACCAAGCGGGTTTTGTTTCCTTTACTTGTGTTACCGCGTCGGTGCTTGGATTTTCACTCATGCTTATTCCTCCGATTCCCCGCATGGGGATACTTTATTGCTCAAAATAAATGGGGTTCGTTATTGCCGTAATCCGTTCAAAACCACCGAATTTCCATTTTACAACCAAATAAGCAAAACGCCATTCGGGTAAAACATCGACACACACGGGCAGTTGGTTTTTGCGCCACGTATGTGCAACCCCTATAGCGGTTATTAATTGAAAAATCATGCCCTTCTTTGCATTTTTGGCTGCAACAGTTAATGCTAGTCGGATGTGCCATGTAACAGAATCACCCATCATAGCCGTTTCGTTTTCGTTGCCTTCACAATATAAATCCAGTTCAACGCCCTTTTTTGTTGCTGATACATAGGCATGACCTTGGCGAACTGCTTCCAGTATATCCTGTATAGATGGGGATTTCGCATATACCCGTGTTATCGGGTGGGCAAATAATGCAGGGTGCCAATCCCGATGATAATCGCTTCCACCGATTAGCGGTACTTTTTTTCCTGCCATCAATAAATCATGCCACCAAGCAATAGCCAGCACATTGGATTTGCGCATGGGTGCGTTCCACACTTCCACCGCATCAAAGCAATCGGTATCTTCCCATAAATAAGGACAGCCGGTGTCCTTGGGGTGGTTAACAGAAATGAGTGCGCCTTTCGCTTTAGCAACAGCGATGAGATTTTGCATTTCCTCTTGCGTATTGGCAATGAAATTTTCAAAAGGCACAGCCACGCCAAAGAAGTTCATATGCCCCTTGTAATGCGTCCACTCAACGGTGGGGATGAGTGTCAAATTTGAAATCTTTGGTAAAGTTAAGTTTTCGCTGTAATTATTATGATTTGCCACGGCAATAAAATCCAGTCCTTTTCTTATCGCCTTTTTTGCCAAAGTAGGGATGTCATGCTGACCGTCGGAGGCATCGGAATGGATGTGAAAGTCACCCGTCAACCAGCGGGTGTGTTGAGGGGTGTATTGAATTTCATAATTCACATGTAACCCGTTGTCCGGGATTTTATATGCACCGATGATTATATGCCATTCACCTTGGGTGATTGTTGTCATCAAGTAACCGGGCGTTGCACTGGACGCACTTACAAATACCGTCGTTTTATCGCTGCCTGACCAACCCAAAAATTTTTTATTGCTATCCAACAATCCCAAGTCCACAATGCAATTTTCGTTACGTTCATATTGGCACGTAACACTTATACGTTCTAATCCCGTTCCAACAGGAAAGGGAATTGTGTAATATGTACGCTCTGCGGATTTGGGGATAAAATGTTTTAATATTAACCTTTCCACCGCATCAACACCTCCGAGATTTCGTTGACCATATTAACATACAACCGCTTAGTTGATGTAAAACTTGTGTAAATTTTAATGGTATAAATAAGCAAACACAGCAATGCAGGCCTGCCCCGAAAATATCTTTCGGAACAGACCCGCGCTGTATGGGTTATTTACGCCGCAGCTTGATACCCCGATGATGCATAGGGGTCAAATTCTTCAGCTTGGGATTGGGAGGCATTGTTGTTGCGGACATCGTTTTTCAAAAAGCCCGCGAAATGCACCGATTCCGCCACTACTTCAACAGAATAGCGGGTGGCTTTCGTTTCGGGGTCAGTCCATGTGCTTTGTTGCAAGCGGCCATCAATGCAGATAGGCTGCCCTTTGATGAAATTCTTTGTTAAAAATTCCGCGGTGCCGTTCCATGCGACCAAGTTAAAAAAGTCGGTCACGGGTTTCTTGCCTTGCGCAATGCGGCGATTAACGGCAATCGAACAACTCGCCACGGGGGTTTGGTTTACGGTCGTGAAGCGCAGTTCGGGGTCTTTTGCAAGCCTACCCATAAGATTTACAGTGTTCAACATAAAAACATCTCCTCTGTTTTTTATTTGTCTACCCCAGCGAACGATAATGAAGCTACGTACCCGCCGGGGTTAATTTACGCAACTTCTTTCATCTCCCTAGCGCCTTTGGCGCGTGCTTTTTCCTTTTTCGGTTCACTTGTCGGCACAACTTTTTTTGCGGGTTGCCGCGTTGGGGCTTGCATATAAACCTCACTTTTGGTCTTAATTAACATAAAACCCCTTGCGTCCATTTCAACGATAATTTTTCCGCTGACAACATCAAGCAGCTTTAATAACGCAGAAATATCATAATAAAAACCCTTCTCAGGGGTCGGCTCATTGATTTTGGCCGCTACGCTTGTGTTGCCGATGCTGTAATCGCTGTTACAACACAACACAATTTCATTCTTGGAAAAAGCCATGTTCACGGGTGCGCGAGAACCGCCTGCCAATGCACTCACCGCCATAATTTCCAAGGCCTCTTCAAATTTACTTACATTAACTACCGCGGAATAAATAGGCTTTAACTTTTGAATCAACGTGTTCGTGTCGATATACGCACCCGTATTCATCTTACGAATGGAAAATATCATATCCCCACGTACAAAGACGACTTCTTTGCCTATATCACCCACTTCAAATACGTCGGTATCACTAGATGTTGAAGCCAACAAATCTAACGATTTCCCGGGAAGCATGAATGATTGTTCCACCGCAGGCCCTGCGGAATCCTTTATAAGCATCATTCGCATACCGCCATCACTTGCCACCGCATGAACGGCATTGTCTTTTATGGAAACATTCACGCACTGGAACGCGAGTTTATTCTCGTCTTTACCCACGGCAAAAACAGTACGTTTTGCTAATGAACAAATGCCTCTCATTGACACGCTATCTTCGGGGTATGGCATAACGGGTTTAGGGTAGCTTTTGGGGGATAAGCAATTAAGAATGTACTTGCTACGTCCTGTGGATATTTTAAGACGTTCCGGCCTTTCTGCCGAAAAGGTAACAGTTTCGTTTTCGAACAAGTTCAACATTTCAACCAACATCTTTGCATTGATGAGAAATTCACCGCTTGCCTCAACGGTGCCCGATGTTTTTAGCTGAATGCTTACATCAAAACTGGTGGCTGTCAAAAATACGTTACCCGTGTTTTCGTTACACTCTACAAAAATGCCGTTTAGCACCTCTACGGGGGAATTTTTAGGTGCTACCTTTGCTGCTGTTTTTGCGGCTTCCAACATCCGCTTGCGATTAATTACAAATTTCATGCCGCCAACAACTCCTTATACTCGGGAATGTCGAGTAATGATAATTGCCCCTCCATTACAGGGACTGCTTCGATGAATTGAGTATCGTTACTGTCGCCCGTAAGATAACTTTCAAGCATTTCCAGCAATAGGTTGTTGGGTATGTCCTCCGGCACAAGCAGGGTCTTAAACTTGTAGAATCGTTGTAATACCGTTTCATCGTGCATATCAACACATCCTCTCAAAAAAATACCCGCCTTTGCACCAATAATATGCAAAGGCGGGAGCAGTCAATTACGCCGAATAATCATACAAATCATCCAGCGACATTTGGTTCACACATACGGCAATAGCTTTTTTCGTCGGTGCTTTTTTGGGTTTCTTCGGTTGAAGCAACTTGAGCAATCCATGGGATTGTATGGGTTGCTTGCGCTTCTCGTCTTTTATCGCGCTTTGCGCGTTTGCTTTTACAATCGATGACTTGGGCTTGGCGATTGCATCGTTTGAAACATCCTTTACAACAACATCTTCATCGGAAATGTCAATAACCGCAGGCTTTAAGAGTGCCATGCGCTTAAACACTTCTCCCAAATCTTCCACTTCACCCTCAATGCCCTGGGTCAATTCTCGTGCCAATGCCGTTGTCATGTCTTGGCAATCGGACATGGCCGCAAGGCCCTCATCGGTTAAATTACCTTCAATTACTCCGGCAACCGCCAGCTTTGATGCCATCAAACGGATTGCCCTTTGTTGCATCGAGTTGGCGTAGAAAATGAAATATACCTCAACGCGCGGTGCGCGCTGATTAATACGCCATGACCGCCGTGAGGATTGCCGCAGGGTGAATAATTTATAAGATACATTGTAATAAATGATGGTTGTGAAATCGTTAAGGTCAAGGCCCGTCTGCACCAATGATGGGTTGCAAATCAATACTTGAATCCCATTATGCACTTGCTTCTCCACCCATGCTTCCCGTTTTTGGGGCGCGGTAGCAGCTGTGAGTGTCGCAACACGATACCCTTTTTCCTGCAAGAGTTTTGTCATCTTTGTTTGCGTGTCGATGCGAACCCATGAAGTGTAAATAAGAACACGTTCCCCCGCTTGCACCTTTCGCTCAACGATGTCGATAACGCGGGTGTCTTTCTCGTGTTGCTCATTTTCAGAAGATGTATCGTTGGGTATGATTAAATTGTTACCGGTAATCGGATGCTTTACGGGGTCATGACCGTAGGGCTGGTCGGGGTAAACGATGAGCAGGTTAAGATACGTACTCAACACCTTCTTGGCGATTTTCCTGTCGTTTTTGAATATTTCGATGAAAAGTTTTTCAATGCGCTTGTATTCATCGAACACATCCTTTTTCATGGGGAGCATGATGGGGATTTCTTCATATTCGGGTAAATCCTTGCCCATGTCATTAAGACTTAGGAATGCCGCATTTTCCATCAAGAAGCGTGTATACACCAACGGGCTAACCCCCGGTAATTGCCGCTCCCTTAGTTTGCGCTTTACGGTGCGACGGTTGGCGTTATAATCGGGTGCATCAATTTCATACACGGATTCGGTAACACCATACTCATCATTGAAATCCAAGGGTTTGTCGTAACTCTTGTTATCACACAGCATTAGATGGGGTGCGATTCTGTACAAGAGATGAAATACCCCCGAACTGTATCCGTTGATGAGGGTTGCAGTCATACCAATGACCTTTTTGGCAACTTGGAATAATTCTCCCATTGCATCGCCTTGGCCGGAGTTATTGTTATAATCGTGCAACTCATCAATAATGAGCCCGTCAATTTTACCCCGCATTTTATTCTTGATATAAGTCGAAAGGGCATATCGCCTGTACGCGCCATTAGCGGCATATTCACCTTCGGGGTTTTCGGCAACTGTTAAAATAGCTTCAAGAATCTTGGGCTTCTTCTCAACCAATTCAAGATAAGAATAGGCAAATTTACGGTGTATAAATCCGTAGTTAGATATTTTAACCCACTCACTTTGAACCTCGGGTGCCAATGCCGTCCATAAGAGTTCCCCGCAATCTTTGTTTTCACACTTACGGTTTTGCCTTGTTTCTTTACGGAAATAGAATTGGTCGGCGGGTACCTTGTACTTCGAGCCACTATCCGTGAGGTCCATTTCAACATCCGAATAGCAATGGGGGCAAATGAAACGCCTGCGGCGATGATTCCACATAACAGCAGGGCGTACCATATACCCGTCACGCGCCTTTTCCTTGGTGAGAATCACATAACAAGTTCGATAATCATGTTCGTAGGTACTATAAATCCACATCAAATCCTGTATGCTGGTTGCAATGGTGGCGTAGGTATCGGGCAATGTTTCTTCAATTTCACGCACCCACTTTTTTGCCATATGCGAGGGGCAAAGGACGATGTTAAATTTTTTCCTATGCGCAGGCGGATCGGAAATTTCCACACCCTCGCTGTACTTACGGAAAAATGGGCGTTGTTGGTAAGCGTGTAGCGCTGTTGCGCCGATTTTTGTTTTACCCGAACCACACTCGGCAATGCATAAGGCAACTTTTTTGCGGGTTAAGCACCTTTTTAAGGTTTCGGAAACGGCAAGCTGCGCATCATATAAGCTGTAGCCTGCATTTTCTATGATGTAATTATTAACGGTCATTATTTCCGAGGATAAGGCCTCTGTTGCGGGGTCAAACAAGGGGTTAAACTGACCTTTAATCCGCTCCGCAATTTGAACCCCAAATGCGTTTAAATAATCGGTAACGCCGCCAATAACGGGGAAGTCATTACTTGTTGCGCTGGGTATAGCGATTTCACCGGAAAATATGCCGTCGTTTACAACGTCAATAATATTCTTTTCTTCCGACGACATGTGCAATACCCATGCGTCAAAGCGTTCATTGGTTGAAATCACTTGCAACGGCACCAAAATTTTTCGGGCTTTCAACGCACGCAACACAAAGTCTTGGAATTGCGGAATAAGGGGAACCGAAGTTTTTTTGTCAACCTCATGATATAGTTGCTCGGCATCTTTATGCCCGCAAAACATGTAACACTTACGTGGCGCGCCATTGGAGTGGTCAGTGCCATTATCGGAGTTAGCGTTTTTATCACTTAGGCTTGCCTTCCGTTGTTCTTCATCTTTGATACGCAACACAGCTTCTGCGTAAAGGCCATCGTGGTTATATTCGCGGGTATATTGCTTTAACTTGCTGGATAATGTTTGCGGCTTACCCTCAATTTCAATGGATACCGACCCACCGCCGAAGATAGCATCGGACATGCCCTTAACGGCTTCGGGATAACCCCCAAGCCGAATGGCGATAATGTACGATTTTTTATTTTCATTTTCGATGACAACTGTATCAGCATAACATTCAATGCATACTTCTGCCTTAGCATCGGAATAGATAATTTTCATTAACCCTGTAGTAGACATTAGCATTGCTCCCTTCTGTAGAATAAAATTTGTGATTCCTTTTCAATCTCGCCAGTAACAATATAGGCATTGATGTAAGCATCGCTTCCGTTGGTTTAATAATTCAACCTTGCATGTTAGGCATTTGCAATTTCTGCGTTGCTGTCCGTTTATATCTTTCGAGTCGGGTTGCAACCCAAAAAGTGTATAATCACGAGCGCTTATACAACCTGCGTCAATATCCAGCCCCTCTGCACAAGATTCAAAAACAATGCTTTGATTGCGGGTTATAAAAGCGCGTAGTGATTCGCGTTGCGCTTGCGTTAATGTCGAGGGTGGGAGTTTGATGTTTGAATCATGAAAGCGTTTTTGTAAATGTTTGTAATGGGTATCAATAAAGGAAAAGCGGATTCGTTTAATGCCTATATCAATGCCACGTTGCATGATTTCTATAGATGAGCGAAGCCCCTTTTCAGATGTAAAAATAGGGTCAACGCGCAATACAAACCTGTCTATTGGAAATCCCTGTTTAATCAATTTTCCAAGCTGATGAAAACTCCAATCCGGCGTTGGTACGTTAGGCTCTAGCTTGCTACCCCCATACCCTGTTATGGTGGCGTGGACGATAATGTTGTCACGGCCAATAACCCGCTTGATAAAATCACCGTTTAGATTTTTCGTGATTAGGATGTTAAAAAGATGACTGCCAATTTTACTAACCCATGAAAAATCCAACCCAGCATCGCCTCGTTCGGTTATTCCGATTCCTCTGCTCATATCCATGTACATCTACTCCCTCTCATGCGTTATTTTTGAAATAAAATAAAAACCCCTGAAGCAAAGTGCATAGCACTTGCTCCGAGGGTTGAACTTATTTGCCGTATTGCTTACACCGCAAGCGGTAATCGTTCTTTTACAGGCTTTGCCTGTGCAAAGGTTAGCACTTGTGCGGAACGCATTTTACCTGTCCCGGTCACAAATGAATTGGAATTTGTCTTTACACCGGTTTTGGGAACACTGATAAATACATACGCATTACCCATGAGCGTTTTCACCACTTCCTTCCGCATTACCCAGCCGTTGGCTTGGTCGTTAAATATCGTGCCCACCCATGTGTCATCGGCATAAACGCAATACTGCACGTTGCCTTTCATGGTGGATTCCATGAATGTAACGATGCCCGCGGCCATGAGCCGTGTTACATATTCGCCGTTTTGGTGTTCCAACGACAACTCGGATGCCTTGTAGCTAACCTTAAAGCTAAAGGGCAGGCTTTCGTTAATCGGTACAATGTTTAACCTGTCCTTGGGCGTAGGCTTAGGAACAATCAGAGAAATACTGCCCTTCAAGTCACGATGCACTTCATAACTGCCGTTTGGTAAGGTTACGTTTCCGAAGTAGGTTTTGCTTGGGTCTACGTTTTCGGGCAACCTGATTTTACGGTTGTAAACGATTACATGCGTGGCTTTGCCTACCACACGGGAAAGTGTACGTGCATTGGAATGTGCCATTTCACGAAGCAGATTTATTTCATAATAATCTGTCGTTCGCACGTTATCCAACAATGCACACATGCCGTCCAGCACCACAAGGAATGGGAATGACTGACTGCCATATCCATTTTCCAATGACAATTCATACGCAGCATACGCAAGTGCGGCGCGGTCTGTGGAAATACCCCTCAACCGTTCATCGCAAATACCGATGATGTTTTCCAAGGCGTTGGTGAAATCGTCTTGGTTGATATAACCATCACGCATGGCACGGATATTACCCGCAATGTCACGGCAGTAAACCTTGAAAACACCACGCACCGATTCCATGATGCGCTCGACTTCGGCCATATCCAAAATAGAAGCATTTTTCAATGACTCCACAATGGAGAAGCAGTTATTGGCATCAATCTCCATATCTAATATCTGCTCCTGCACAAAACGCTGGATATTAGCCATAATGGTATCGCCGTCGCTCATCATATCAACAGTGCGTTGCACCCACCGCTCATTTTTTTGATTAACCTTGAGGGTGTCGCTTACCGTTTTGACTAGCTTACCATCATTGTAAATCTTGGTGAGCGCACGGACAGATTCACCGAGCCGATTGGTGTAAAAGGATTCACCGGAACGGTTATGGAATTTTTCCAGTTGGCCCTTGATTTTCGCAAACCAATACGGGGTAAATGGTAAGGCATACTCCTGTTGGTTGGCACAAAATCGGTTCATGTAACCTGTTTTGGGTCGGTCAACCTCCAACTCAGAAAGCGTAGTTAGCTGGTGGTTTAACTTTTCCAAATAGGCTACTGCGGCGGTTTCGTCACGGAACTTGGGTTTATACGGAAGCTGCGGCGTTTCTTTAATGCCGAAACTCCGATTATCCGTGTACCCGGCCAAGTTTAACAATTTGCGTAATGCGGCGGGGTCGTTCATCAGCTCCAAACAACGGGTGTTGATATTGCAAATGATGCCGAGCATGTTTTGTTGGAGGTTGGTGAGAATCCCGTGCTGTACCACTTCTTCCGTCAAGACGACTTTTTCCTGCTTATCGCCGGTGTCGTTGGCATTGTAGATAATATAGTCGGCTTGTTGGAATTTTTCCGTAAACAACTTTGTGGTAATACAAATGTCGCCGTCGTGGTCGGCACCGCCCATACCTAACACGGTTTCATCGTGGGCATTGAAAATGGTAACTTGCCCAAGATGCCTGTACCAGTATGCACTTTCGGCATGGTCTACGCATTTTAACTTGCGGATTTGCGCATGATGGGTCAACGGGTTTCGTGTTGCCAACAACTCCCCTTGATAATCGCCATACATAAATTCATGCGCCGCAAGCTCTTTGGCGCGTTTGTAAAGTGGCACAACCAGTTCACCTTCGGTAAACCCGTAGCTTCCATTATCATGGCGCAACCTGTTAAAGTACGCCAATGGGTCGGGAGCCATGATGCTTACGCTGGATTCTGGCATGGGGATTTTGCCAAACAACATTTTCTTTGATACAAGGTCAATTTTCTTTTTGATGCTTTGCTTGACCCAACGGATATTCATGGCAAGTTGTGGGTTCGCCTGGATAACCGCCGATACCTTATCAACGCAGTTATACCCATCGTCATCATCATCTCCATCCAAACTGGAAATATCGGATAAGATACCAAGGAACTTCAATGCCGCTTCGGGGCAGGACAACGCCTTTTCCATATGGGCCTTAATATTTTCCACATAGGGCAAGATGTCGTCGAAACCCAAGCAACAGTTAAGGGTCGTAAGCATTTGATAATTCCACTCCGTATAACTACGGGGTGGCTTGCTTACGTTTGCCACAAGAAACTGTGCCTTTTCGGTGTCAAAATCCGATTTCCGCATAGATTCGGTAAACAGAATATCTTCCTTTATAGTACCGTTGCTATACTTATGGAAATCAAATACCAACAAAATACCTTTAATTTGCCCATACCGCACTTGCAATGCGGAGGGAACATAGGATAATTCCAACCGTTCCGCAAGTTCTTTTGCCTTGGCGGGCGAAATGAATCCGCACCCATCGGTGGCTACCTTTTTTACGGTCAGCGTTTCTGCTGTTATTTCATTTATAACATCGCTGTAACAACGGGCGGCGAAGGTAATGTCCGTTTCCAAGTCGGGTACTGCGGCAAATGTGAAATGGAAACCTTCTATTATATTGCCGTTAGTTTTACCAAGCCCCTGCCGTGCGATGGCTTTCTGCGCTGTTTGGGTTGGCTCGAATAAATACCGAGCGTCACCGCTGATGGTTTTGGCGAAGCGTTCCCATTTGAAAGTCGTCATGGTTAGCTTGCATTGCCTATTTTCAGACGCGCTTTGCATGGCCGCACGATATCGCACATACTCCACCCCCGCAATATTTACAGTTTCCACTTCATCGTGGGGAGCATACCCGATGGCTTGCAATGCAGATAACGGCATATATAACCCATCGAAGCACAGCAACTCCTTAATCGGCTTCACGTTTGGGTCGGTGTCGTTACCGTCGGAACAATCCACGGTGATGAAATCGTGCAGGGTATTCCGCTCAACCACTTCCCCCGCAATTTCCTCCCAAGCCAGTTTGCCGTAGTGCTTTGCCATCACGGACTCAGCACAGGCAATGCTATCTACAACAGAGGGGGTTAATTCCTTTGTGTCGGGGTTATACCGTTCCCTAATGGGGCGCAGGTCGCAACACTCGGCGTTAATTACAAGCCGGTCGTCAATAATACGCACCACAGGGATTTCCTCGCCGTTCATCTTTAACGGATTGAATACAGCAGTTTTGAATGTTTGGTACATACTCATTTTTTTCTTTGCCATTGTAATCCTCCTCTGGGTTATGCCCATGAAATAAAGATGTGATTTTCTTCCCGCACTTCTGCGAACAAGCCTTCTTCAATGAGCTTGTCTGTGATATGACCCCATAAGTGAATATCTGGTAGGGGGCCAAACTCGTGGATGACGGCGATGCCGCCATTTTCTTCTACATAGGCTTTTCCGTCGTGGCCAATGTGAATACAAGCTTCACCTTTTGCGTTGAGGTCATCAATTAAAGTAGTCAACATGTTAATTAACACGATGTTGTACCACTTCATGACGCTTTCTTTGTCGTATGGCTTTGTGTCTTTTACGGAGGGTACATTTGAAGCATCGCCGTCATCGTCCAATGATTGGGTCGATAGTGCCGTTTCCCCTGTATCCGTTGAGGTCAGTTCAACTACATTTGAAATATGGAGTGCCATATAGCCGTTGGTCGCTAAACAAATGTCCATAAACACAGGTTTTTCGGACACGCCAACAACCTCGATGCGGGCAATGCCACCGTTTATGGCAAACCCCGCAGGACGGCAAACCCATCGCCATTTTGCGTTGGGATAACTGGCATGTAACCGTTCGCAGATACCCGCAGCGACAGTTTTAGTTGCTGTTTCTTCCTTATATATAGCACTTGATATGCGCCTTCTTTGTACACCCCAGAAAATCAACAGCATAAGGAGTGCTGTAACGGAGGTATTGCTAATAATCATTACCCACATGCGTAAACCGCCTTTCTCCATTTATAATCACTGCCTGCATAAAAAAAGAAGCAACGAAGATTCCTTCGCTGCCTCCCTCTTTCGTGCAGTGTTTGTTTTACGGCAATTTATGCCGCTACAGGTTCGTCGTCAAGATTGGTTGTTTCGGAGTAATCCCCTGCTTGATGGTGTTCTGCCGGGGGTTGGGCCTGCGCGTTACTACTTTCTGCCCCATTACCGCCGTTGGCTTCTTTTTGGCCGTTTGAAACCGGAACATAGTTCCACGCAAGCACAGTGAGCTTTAAGCTGAAGCCCGGTTCGCCGTTGGTGCGCTTGAATGTCGAAACGCCGAGTTTGCCTATAATTTGAATCAAGCTGCCTTTTTGCGCTTTGGCTTTAATAAGCCGCTCCGCATCTGCATTAAAAACCGTACACTCGAAGTACAAGACGGTTTTATTGTCGCCAAACCCATCGTTGACCGCAAGGCTAAAGTTTACATAGGTGCAGCCTTTTTCACTGGTCTTGAGTTCCAAATCTTTGGTGATTCTACCGATTGTCGTTACTGTCGTCATAAAATGACCTCCCTTTAATATGGTTGATTTTGAGTAACAAAAAAGCGGGAATAGCCAAAACCGCATGAGCAGCTTCGAGTCTATTCCCGCTATCCAGACAATAAAAAATATCGGATAGGCGCTTTGACAGGCCTGTGAGCGTGTCAGCAGTTCCAGGCAGGCGGCATCACGATGAACTGTACCGCTCGCTTACGTATAATCCGATATTGAATCTATAATCTGAATTTGTAATACCTATATTATACCATATATTGGTAGTTGGGTCAACACATGAATATATCGCGCATGAATACATCGCGTGTAAATGTGTAGAGATAATCATGGGTTTTTACTTTTCGATAACGTTGATAAGGCCAATTACACTTTCAGATCTTCTTAATTATATATTTTTAGCTTTGTGTTAAGCGTTTCAAGCATTTCAGGGTTGCTTACTTCTTCGTCAAAAATCCTTTGGGATATGCCAAAGTGTTTATATATAAATCGAGTAAAATTATCAAGGGTAAGCTATACCCCTGTTCAATTTACCTTATATATCCTTCGTTTATCAAAGAGAAATGAAATGCGAAAAATGAGATATTACCTATCTCGCAACACATCAATCATGTTGGTGATGGCTTGCATCTCTTTATGCCCCAATCCATCAACGCATATTGTGCGCGACTTATCCAACCCAAGTAAATAGTCTGTTGTTACGCCAAAGTACGCTGCCAACTTTATCAACACATCGTAGCTTGGTTGTCGTTGTTCCAACTCGTATGAAGAAATCATCGCCTTGGTTACACCAACACGCTTTGACATTTCTGTTTGGGTTATGTTGCGCTCTAATCGTAGGGCTCGTAATCTTGCTCCCAAGTTCACCATCTGAATACACCTCTCACCTAATTGTAGACAAATGGTTTCATCATCTGGCATATAATTTTCATCATAAGATTGACAAGCAAGAGGATTTCTTTATATAATTCTATTATACAAGCAGGTCGCAGGTGAATATAAATGAAACTGACGGATAAGGAACTGGAAATAATGTCTGTATTGTGGGTCAACAAAGCCCCCATGACAGCAACTGAAATAATAGAGGATTCGAACAATCGAACATGGAAAGAAAGCTCCATATACATCCTCTTGAACACGTTGATAAAAAAGGGTGCAGTGGTATTAACCCAACATAAATTTACAATCACTAACCACGCCAGAGCCTACACGCCAGCAATTTCATCAGAAGAGTATGCGGTCTTATGTGTAGAAAATGTGCGGCAAACAGGAATACACGTTGATACCCAAATCCTAATCAAACATCTTTTGAAAGCTGAAGCGGAGGAAGGATAGTAAGCATGGCAATCGTCTATCATCATTTCATGTCCATTTATTCATTTATGATGGGTATGTTATGGTTCAATGCTTTTGTCATTTTAGGGTTGGTGATGAGAAAGTTGAAATATCCAATCCGATTTTCCGTTTTGCCTCTCCTGTTGTTGCTTTTCCTTAGCGTTTTACGGATGTTCATTGCTATTGAAATACCAGGTGCAGTAATTGTCTTGTCGGAAACGATTTATCCCGCAATCGTTGTTTTTTTGAGATATGAAATCGTGTCTTACCATGTTCTTGGTTTGCCGATAAACACTTTAAATTTGTTTGTGTTCATATGGATTACAGTAACCATTTGGCTGACTACAAGGTATGCGTATCAATATATAGGTAGATTCAGACCCATTATGAAATGGCTGGGGAGTTATGAGCGCGACACTTATGCTGAAGCACTGCTGTCAGAAATGATTGGTCATGATAAATATTTTCATGTATATCGGAACAAATGCTTTAGCACAGCAGTTGCCACAGCGTTTAAGCCTTACATTATTTTACCGGAGATTGATTTTTCACCTAATGAACTGAGAGTTATCCTTCTGCATGAATGGAAACATATACAAGATAAAGATTATTTATCAGGGATAATTGTTAATTTAATTTGCTTTATGTTTTGGTGGAATCCGTTGGTATATGTTTTAAGAAGCAATTTTCGCTTTGCACAGGAATTGAAGAGCGACCAGTTTGCAATATCAAATAAAGAAGACTTCCACCATTTTATGAAAGGGATACTTCTATTGGAAGAATCGGAAATGGAAAAAGTAAACTCGCGCATGGCATACGAAGGCAATTCATTTATAAGCAATGATGACGGAATGGTAGATCGGCTTAAAATATTGGCTTTACGAAGTGAATCGCGCAGCAAGCGTATATTTACCAATGTAAGTTATTCGATTACATTCCTTACACTATTTGCGGCATCTTATTTCTTCACAATACTTCCGATTTTTTGGGAATCTCCGGATATCCCTGTGTCCGCTGAGACATTCATAGGAGAATATATTGAAAGTGGCGGAATTTTTAGGGCAGAAGAAACCTTTGTTATTGATAATAACGATGGTACATTTTCATTTTATATTGATGGAAAATTTGTAACATACATGGATTATACTCATGAAGCACTTGAGTGGCTACCTATTCGCGTAAGAGAGAAGCATTAGCAAGTACCTACATAAAAAGGGGGTGAAAAAGGTGAAGAAAAAATTAATGACACTTCTACTCATAATGCTGATGGCATTTACATTTGCAATTCCAGCAATGGCAACTGAGGTTGTTGTGGTTCCTGTGGAAGTTACAGGTGAGCAAACTGTTACGCCACATACTGAGATGACGCGGGCATATTTTAGAACGTATCGAGGTCAACTTCAGATGAGAATTTGGAGCATGACCAATGGCCGATGGCTTACAGACTGGATTAATATTTAACCGAGGTGTGCTTATGTACAAATCTGCAAAGCAACTAGAGCCGATAATCATATCGGCAGAGAGGTAAGCGTGTTATTAAGAAGTGGCTTTATCGCTTATGTAAATATCTTTTGCAATGCTAAAACTGAAAATCAAAACCAAGAGAGAGAATCCCTTTAGGCAGATGTTGCCGTTATAAGGGATTTCTTCTTTTATTTCGCGGGGGCATTCATGAGCAAGATAACGTATGAATTTAAAACATGTAACACGCCTGATGGGTTTTCCATTGACTCCATTGAAACAAATTTATGCAAGTGTACATGGGTTGAGATACAGAACGGAAATGGCGAGGCAGCAATGGGGAAGTCTGTCGGAAATTATATAACGATTGAAACAAGCATACTGGAAAATGGTCAGCGAGGTAATTTAGACGAAATCGCTAAAACCGTTTCAGAATACCTTGTGAAGATAATGAATATTTCAGATGATGATTCTGTCTTGGTTGTTGGTGTTGGAAATCGTAGCGTACTTGCGGATTCTCTTGGTGTACGAACTGTGGACAAAATTTGTGTGACGCGACACGTTATTGATGAAACCAACGGAGAACTCGGAACAAATCTACGCCCTGTTTCTGCTATAGCTCCTGGGGTAATGGGAGTTACTGGTCTCAATACCGCCGAAATTATCAAGAGCATTACTGATGAAGTTAATCCTTCGCTAGTTATAGTAATTGATGCTCTTGCTGCCAGAAAGTCACATCGGATTTGTACTACAATACAAATTTCTGATACAGGACTAACTCCATCATCGGGTATTGTAGGGAAAAACAAAAAACAAACGATTAACGCTGAATACTTAGGGCGGCCTGTCATAAGTATAGGCATTCCAACGGTTATCAATGCAGCAAATATTGTGACGGATGTTTTAGGTTTGTTGCTCCCACAACATGACAGCTTTACATCACAAGGCGCAGATGGCAATACGTCATTCGGTGGCGAACTGATTGAAAACATTCGTCATTACACAGATGAGCTATTTTCAGAGTCGTCGCCTTTTGTTACTCCCAAGGAAATTGATGCCACAATACATTATTCGGCTTATATAATTTCTACCGCTATTAACATTGCCTTGTTTGGGAATGAGTGGATGCAATTGACGCATAACTCCTATTGAATAAAATGGAAGTCATAGGCACGTTTAAAATATTGCGAAACGCTATTATACTGAGTATGTTTGTCGTATTTATTAGCATCTTTATTCATTTTTTTACTGGAAGCTACATCTGTGAACGCCTCGAAGGTACATGGAGAGCAGTCTGCATCCATGATGAAATAACCTTCATTAATAACTATTTTACCCGTGGTCAGAACGCAGGAAAATTTCAAATAAGAGCAAACTTAATTTTCCTCTGTGTGTACTGTAGTGGTTATCCGATAAGGATAACCACAGGATATTTAAAAATAAATGGGGTCATCTATTTTCGGGTTTGATATGCAGTATCTTATTACGATTTCTAGATAGGAGTATCTACATGGTAGATTGTCTTGGCACATTTAGCGAGTGTAAGTCCTGTGCTGGCTCATCAGAGCATGAACCCTGTACCGCAGAGAGAAGAGTTCTTAGTGGCATCATAGCAAAGTTAAATAAAGAAGAAAAAATCATGCTTGCTCAGTTATTTAACAAAACGAGAGAAGCAGGGGAAAAAGATATGCTGGAAGTAATAAGCACCATGTACAAGATGGAAAATGGTTTTACTTCTATAATGGTATGACCATGTGAAATCTTGAATTGAATGAAATTTGAGTTCGGTTTTATTTCAACAATTAAAACAACCTTTTTGTGGCTGCTAAGTTTCATATGTGAAACATGCAGTAAATTAGTATTCTTTACAACATACAGCCATTCTTTATGCTGTTTGGCTAGATTCTAGTATTTCTGTAATATTTCAAAATTTCAAATCAACGTTATAGTTGACATATGCCGTTGCATTATGTAAAATTAGATAGAAATATCTGAGACTGTGTTTTATACTGGTGAACGCAGTGGTATCATCTTGAATAGACAGCATTTTCCGGGGAACTGTAAATAAAGATTCCAAAGACAGAGCGGAGGTGCGTATATGAATACAGAGACCGACGATTTTAGCGAACAACGAAAAAAAGAATTAATTGATTTATTAACTAATGAATTAAAAGTATTGCGAGCCAAACTTGAAATTTCGCAACAAGATTTAGCAAATAGAATTGGAATAACCCGTCAAACCTACGGAATGATTGAAAAGAAAAAACACCACATGACATGGAATCACTTTATGGCACTAATATTTGTTTTTCTGAGCAATGAAGGTTCTAAAGAACTACTTGCCCATGTTGGCGGATATCCGCCAGATTTAGATAAATATGTACGCTTAAATAAAACAACAAATAATATAGGTGAGAATGTGATTTAGAGACATAATACTAGCATGGGGGTAGATTCATGATTCAATATAAGCCACAGACAATATCTATACATGCATTAGTCGAATATCCAAATAATATTTTTTCTCCATATGAAGGTCAACGGATGGACGACTTAATATCTAGTATAGCAGAGCACGGAATACTATCCCCCATAACAGTGCGTCCACTTGACGAAAATAAATTTCAAATACTAAGCGGTCATAATAGATACCGCGCAGCAAAGCAGCTTGAGTTGACTGAAATTCCTTACATTGTAAAAGAAGTTTCTGACAATGAGGCTGCTTTTATTGTAACGGAAAGTAATTTGATTCAACGGTCGTTCAATGATTTAAAGCACTCCGAGCGTGCTATAGTTTTAAGAAATCACCTGGAGCATGTCAAATCACTCACCCAACAAGGCAAAAGAAATGATTTGATTGGACTCATTGACGAAGGTGCGCAACTTGCGCACAAGTCCAAATCTCGAGATAAGATAGCGGAACAATATTCACTATCTAAGGACACTGTCAGTCGATATGTAAGGCTTGCAAAATTACCTATTGAAATGCTTCAGATGATAGATGAGAAGCGGTTAAAAGTCATACCTGCTGTAGAGTTGTCGTGGTTATCCGATGAAAATATTGCTTTTATTGTTAAGCTTATAGATGCTGACGCTGTGAATGTTTCACTCGAAAAGGCGAAGCGCCTGCGTGCAGCCAGTGCCAACTCGGGAGGAAACCTTAGCGAAAAAGAAATAACAAATATTCTTGTTAATAAGGCAACAGTAAATCGACCATTGCGAGTTAGTCTGTCTGTGGATATTCGTGAAAGATTGACGGCACACCATATTACATCTGACAAGATTGACGAGATTATAAATATATATCTTAACCTTCTTGAGAAAGGCGAGGTCAAGAGCGTAATGGATAGCGATGACGCATGACCAATTTGTACGAGTGAAAGGGGTGTAGAGGTGATTTGTAAAGTATGTGGAAAAGATATTGATAGTGCAAACTATTGCTTCGCCTGCGGGTGGTTAAACGCTGAACTGTCCCTTGTCACGAAAAGCTTGAACTTGTCTCGCTCTAATCATGCCAAGGGAGTTTTGACGTTCGAAAATACCAGATGTGCTGACGTTGAAGTGTCTGCTGCATTGACTGACTCTTGTGTTTCATTTGCATTAAATGATGGGGGTAGCGGAAGCAATAGCGCGTCCTTCGTTGTCGGTGGGCAATCTAAAAAAGACATAGACATAATTGTTGACGTTGACCGTTTTACTGCGGATGCAAGTGTTAAAAATAATAATTTTGTTATTAATTTAGAATCTTCGGACGCTTCCCCTTTATTTGCAAGTGGCGGGGTTGTGCATCGTCCACATAAGATAACGCAAATGCGAAACTGGAAGTGCATTATTTCTTTTGATATAAATGAGCCAAGTGTTCTTGTGCTTGATAAGAATTTAGTGATTTTCAATGAGGAAAACAGAGTTAGTGTAATTAAAGCAACTAACGATGGAAAAGATTCTATCATGATAAAGAAACATTCCTTAATTATTGATGACGCATTTAATGTAAACATCGAAGATGATTTAATAATTTCACCAGGTGAGGCTTTGGATTTAGAGGTAAGGATGGAGCAGCCTGTTTCATGCAACAGTGATTTCGTGTTCTCATTTGAATATGATTCAGGAGCCAAATCTACAGTTGTGGAAATTGCACTTCGCCATTGTGAACTAATAGAAGATAGTCCAGAAGTGTTATACAAGAAAATTGTTGCTGTCGATTTTGGAACTAATAAATCCGCCGTTTCGTGCTTAGATGTTTCAAAATTAAGCAACTTAGAGAACTTGTGTGAAAAAGTAGAAATGCTCAAGGTGGATAACTTAAGTTATGATATCCCGTCCTGTGTTGCTTTTTATAATGGCGAGCTTTCAGTTGGCATGATAGCAAAATCTTTTCGGAGCATTGGATATTATGCAAGCAGTATAAAAATGCATCTAAAAAGTGATGAGCTTGTATTTAGGCACGGTATGACTGGGAAAGAAATGACAAAAAACACAAAGGATGTTGTAACCTCTTTTTTAAAGATGATTAGAAACGGAATCATAAGTGAAACGGGCAAAGGAAATGACGCTATCTGTCAAGGGGGTAAATAACGCTTTTTGAAATTTTACCTTTAGGACTAACTAAAACACACTATATCAAGCCAGTCACAGGACAGATATTATCTAAATGACTGGCTTTTTATTAAA
>Ga0209755_10000996_pt1 | contig 47585 bp, 33 predicted proteins | sample TergutCo191P1_FD_187301 | JGI IMG/M metagenome (GOLD analysis project Ga0209755, IMG submission 187301) | Cornitermes sp. P1 segment gut microbial communities from Petit-Saut dam, French Guiana - Co191P1 (SPAdes) (version 2) | ecosystem: Host-associated > Arthropoda: Insects > Digestive system...
TTCAAGTCGGCGAACCATCCGGACAGGGTGCCCCTTACCAGCGTGTTCAAGGCCAACCTTTTCGACACCGCTCAGCTTGCGAGGTTTTTGGGCTTCTTTCGTTCCGATCACAAATTAGATTGACGTGCGAAATCCAATTACGGCAGAGGTTCAAGCGGCTCGTCAGGATGCAAAAAATCATCATTGACACGAATGTAATTGTCTCTTCGCTCATCCAAAGGAGTTACCCATTCCGTATCGTCTACGAATTGCTCTTTGAGCGTGATGCCTCATTTCAAAATGTTACCGAAAGCCATTGTGTGACAACGTGCGCACCTGGCAATACCGTTCAAGATTGCCAAGCCAAGCGTCAAAACCGCAAAGCTTGGGGCTGGGAGGGAAAAATAGCGATGTCCGACGGGTTCAACGAGCCGATGGAGGAATTCGGGGAATACGCAGGATGAAATCCCCGGTATTGTCGTCCAGCAGGGCAATTGTAGCCGTGGGGCTGGGTACCCCAGTAACGGTTATGCTTATCGGCTGGTTCCATACGGCATACAGGTGCGATATGAATTTGTACGATTTTATCTCGACTGCTTCTCAAGCTGGCATTACGATCATCGACTACGGCATTGAGGAAAAGTGGAGCGAGAACTCGCAATGCTGAATGCTGAGAGTAAAGTTGCCCAGCTTGCGCACATAAACACCAACTTAGAGAAACTCAACGAAACCGAACCGCTCCCGCCCGAATTCGACGATATTTTATCCCGACGGGTCAATTTTGTAAGGGAGCCGTCCCCGTAGGTTCTTCATCGGCCAGCGGGTTTTTGCAATTGTCGCAATTGTACGGAGGGGCATCGTCATCGTAAAAGAAGTTCATCGTTCCGCATTTCTCGCAGTAGAGTTCCAAATCGGGTGCTTCGAATTTCTTTCCGTTTACTTCGATGATTTTTCTGTCCATGCCTGAAGCCTCCGGAATTTTTCCCGCACAGAAATCATGTATGACCTGTGCTTTGCCTATGGCTGATTTCGCCAGTGCCTCGTCAACAGCCAGCTCGTTGGGATAGCGAACCGCAACGCCGTAGGGTGTCAGATCGGCGCAGGCATCCAGTATTTCGGAAAACGTATTGTCATGCCCCATGCACATTTTGCAAAGTTCGATCAAGTTGTGTGTTCGTGGCGGTTCGGTATCCGTAAAAAACAGGTATCCTTTCAACGCCTTTTCGGCGCACTGCTGGCTGAGATAACAGGCGATCTCGGTCTGTTTCGGATACAGGTCGTTGAACAGATGGCTTGCGGATATCGTTCCAGGTAACTGACGGTTGGGGCAGGCAATAGGACTTTGCGAAGCAAATGTCCCCTGCCCCAACTGTGGCGGAGACAAAAACCCACAAAGGGCAAAGCCCGACTGGGTTTTTTCGTAGCCCGAGCCGCCGAACAGGCGGCGCAGCAGTTACCGTTTGTTATGTGAAGTACGGGCGTACACCATTATTTAGTTGACATTCTCTTTGAGCATATAAACATAATTAAAAGGATGTATTTCTTGTGTACCAACTTCCTTAAAACCTAGTTTCTTATACAGTTTTATTGCGTTTTCATTTGTGTCAAGAACTTCTAAAATATATTTTTCGTACATATTTAATGCGAAAATGTATTCCATTAATGATGTTGCTATACCTTTCTTTCGGTAATTACTGTTTGTTGCAACATTTTCAATTGAACCTGTTTTACTATCAATTTCCATTGAATATTTTGGGAATGTAAAAGCCTTTTTTAAAATCATATTTGCAACCAAACCTTTAATTAAACCTAATTCCTTTATCAATACTTTTTTATCATGCTTTATACTATATGCTTCTCTATTTGCACAAGCCATCATTCCTACAACTTCATTGTCGATTATGCAAACATAAAAATCATCAACTACAAACATATGTGTAAAAGCTTTAACCAATTTTTCAGGGCTCTTTGAAATGGCATCCCAATCCTTCCCAAATGCTTCCACATACAATTTAGAGATTTTTTCTTGAATATTGCCATTTACATCTTTTGCTGGTTTTATTTCCATGATTTTTTCCTCTTGACTTAAAACTACACTTTTTGAAGTATTATGTCAATAATCAATTTATCAGCTTAGCCAGTATTTCACATAACAAATCGTTGTGGGAATATTTTAGCCACTCCCGCACAAGACTAATGTCGCTCATACAGAACCACTCCGTCGCTGGCTATTCTGCGCTCTATGGTCGGTTGCGTGCTTCGCCACTCAAAGCGTGATTTGTAGTTGGCAAGCACGTCCACGGGCGTTCCCATCGGTCTTTTTGCCAGGCTGCGATAAATCTTCTGCAGAACCAAAATCGGCTTCTCCGCATCGTCTTTCAAAACCACGAAGAAATCGTAGTCGCTGTCTTTGGTCGGGGTTCCATAGGCGTTGGAGCCGAAAAGGATGATTTTTCGCATATTTCCCCAACGGTATCGAGAATGTCGTCTTTTATTGCGATAATGTCGTCACTTACCATGCCCATGACCTTGATTGCCCAACGGTACCCGCAGGATCGTTTCCGTATTTCCCAGTTAGTCCAGTATAGCCCGAAGGCCGGCATAATGCAAATCCTTGCAAGTCCACAGCGGAAGCTGAAAATCTGCGTGTCTGGGGTTCAATCCCCGAGGTGGCATGGCTAATTCCTTGTCCTGCAAGGAATTAGCGAAAAACAAGCCGAAAAGGTCATAAAAGGTCAGCAATTATCGCTAAAAGAAGGGGGCTACTGCAAGTGTCCATTTACCACCCGTATTGTGTTGCTGGTACTGGATAAATCACCAAGCCTGTTAAAAAAAAGAGTGTCGTTCTGCCATGTGTAGAAACCGTGCTGGGCTTCTCCTCCAATGCCGTTGGACAATGCCGCATGGTGGCCTGTGTTTCTAAGATCCGTTGCCACCGTCTCTTCGCTACCGTGGATAGTCCCGTTGCTTATGCGGAAAGTACCGTTTACGTTGGACACGCCGCCGCCAATGCCAGCGGCATTGCCAGAAATTGCCCCGCCGTGCATGGTGAAGGTACCCCAATTAATATACACTCCGCCACCGTGACCGTTAACCCTATTGCCAAAAATTGTCCCGCCGTACATGTTGAATACGCCATGATCGACGGCCACGCCGCCGCCATGGCCGCTGACGGCGCCACTAATGGCGGTATTGCCGGAAATTGTTCCGTTGACCATTGTAAATATTCCGCCGTTAAAAACGAACACCCCACCGCCCTGGGCAGCGACCGTGGCCATATTACCAGAGATTGCTCCGTTGCCCATGCGAAATGTTCCGCTGTTAACAACAGACACACCGCCGCCACGGTTTGCGGAATTGTTGTGGATTTCCCCGCCCTCCATGTAGAAGGTGCCGTGCTGCCTCACATGCACACCGCCACCGATTCCGCCGCTGTTACCCGATACTTCCCCACCGTCCATCCAAAACCTACCGCCACTGTTCACGATTACACCACCGCCATAGTTGACAGCAACGCCATCACCAGTATTGGCATTGGCCGTGATCCTTGCCCCTGTGTTCATAACCAAAGTGCCGCCGCTGTTTATCTGTACCAAAGGGCTATTGTTGAATGCGGTGATTGGAGGCACAGCAGCAGAACCGCGCCCCATTAGGGTGACATTGCTGTCCAGCACCAGTCTAACGCCTGCCCCCACCGTAAAGATGCTTCCGGCTGAGGCAAGGTTTATGGTACGCACGGCACCGCTACCCCTAAGGGTGATGGTGACATTACTTCCGCCGGGAACCTCCAGTATTTGGGGGGCAATAGTTTCGTCGCCCGCTATTTCGATAGTGTGGGAGCTGTGGCTGTGGTTCTGGGCTTGCTCCAGCACAGAGGCAAGATGCAAGACGAAGCTATCCTGCAAAACGCCGTTTGACACACGTATGGTGAGATCTGTATTAGGAACATTACCCAATTTGGTAAACGCACTGGCTAAGTTCCAGGTACCGTGCTCAGCCATGCCATGTAATGCCGCACCACTACCACTGGCTGTGTTTGACAACACCCCTTCCGCATTGCCAAAAATAATCCCGTCGCTTATTCGGAAGGTACCACCATTCCACACCCCGCCGCCGCCCCACACAACGTTATTGCCGGCGATTTCCCCGCCGTGCATGGTGAAGGTACCCCAATTCGACACCCCACCGCTGTTGTTGCCAGAGACTGCCCCGCCGTGCATGGTGAAGCTGCCACCATTCCACACAGACACCCCAGTACCGTTGTTGCCAGAAATTACCCCCTCGTACATTGCGAAGCTGCCGCCTTCTTCCACTCGTATAAGATCCTGGTGATTGTCGTCATTGCCATTCAGGGTGATGTTGCCATCCAGCACAAGGGTAACGCCTGTACCTACCCTAAAGAGTTGCCCATTCCCGGAAAGGCTTATTGTACGCATTGCCCCTCTGCCGTGAAGAATTATCGTGATATCACTTCTGTAGTCATTCCACATACTGCCTGGCAATGCTGCCTGATAAGGATAAAGATTTTCATTGCCGCTTATTTCTATAAATGTATTCGCCGCCGCTCACCGCAAAAACCTGTACCCAGGCAAGTTGTTCGACAAGGCTATCCCCAGGCACCATTACGGTGCCATCTTCCTCGCGATCCACATGCAAAAATCCGTCTATCACCTGTATGGTAGCGTTGGTAGTGGCTAAGGTACTTGACTGGATAAATACTCCAGCAAGGGTAAAGCTGCCGATCTGGGCCGTACCATGGTTGGTCGCCAATGCCGCACCCCCAAAGTAAGCTGTGTTTGAATTCTCCCCTGTCCCGGAACCGTGGAGAAGCCCGTTCACCATACGGAAGGTACCACCATTCCACACCCCACCGCCGTTCCACTCAGCGTTATTGCCGGCGATTTCCCCGCCGTGCATGGCGAAGGTACCGCCGCTGACAACAGACACCCCGCCGCCACTCCCAGCGTTATTGCCGGCGATTTCCCCGCCGTGCATGGCGAAGGTACCGCCGCTGGCAACATATACCCCGCCGCCACCCCCAGCGTTATTGCCAGCGATTTCCCCGCCGTGCATGGCGAAGGTACCGCCGCTGGCAACAGACACCCCGCCGCCGTTCCCCCCAGCGTTATTGCCGGCGATTTCCCCGCCGTGCATGGTAAAGGTACCGCCGCTGGCAACAGACACCCCGCCGCCATTTATCCCCAAACCACTGCCAGCAGCCGCATTACCCGATATTTCCCCGCCGTACATGGTGAAGGTACCGCCAATGTTCACGCGCACCCCGCCGCCGGGGGCAATATGCCACGTTTGGTTATTCCCTGTAATCCTCGACCCCTCGTTCATGATTAGGGTTCCCCCATTGTCCACTCGTACCAGGGAAGTATTGTTGCCATCCCTACCGTTCAGCGTAATGTTGCGGTCCAATACGGGGGTAATGCCGTAACTTACCGCAAATAGGTACCCGTTGCCAGAAAGGCTGATGGTACGCATTGCACCCCTGCCGCTAAGGCTTATGGCAATGTCGTTCCTGCCAGTAGGCAGTGTTGGTTGCCGTGGATGTGAGCCTTCTTCGGGAGCAATGGTCTCATTGGCCATTATTTCGACAAAGTAGTGGTTGCCGCTCTGCGCAAAAAGCCGCAGCCAATAAAGCTGTTCGGCTAGGCTGTCCCCAGGCACCGTCTCTGCTACTGGTAGGGTAAGGTCAACGAATGCCGTTCCGCTCATTCTGCTATCAAAGGTCGAGGTTGCCCTTACCGTAAGCGTCTCATTACTTTCTGTGGCGGCTACCCTTAGTACGCCGTTTTCGTCAATCTGGGTGTCCCAGTGCATCCCGTCAACCGACCATGTAACGCCCTGCGGCGGGTTGTTGGTTCCCACGACCGCTGCGGAAAAGTAAAGCGTCCCGCCCCTTTCCACCTCGTGGCTTGCAGGGCTTACCGTAACATTGGTTACGGTGGTGGCTGGCGGGTCTGAAGGGCAAGCCATTGTGGAAAAGCCGATTACGACAGCCAGAACTATGACCCCGAAACGTGTTAACCTGTTCTTCATCTAAAACCTCCTCAAATCTATGCGGGTATAATCAATCACCCGCCCATACGGACAGGGGGATGCAAAAGCCAGGGGCCTAAATTTAGGCACCCGGCACCTTGCGGGAACGGGGAACATGGGCAAAAAGGAATTAGCTGGGGGGGTACTATACAAGTGTTAAGTGTATGCTGTTTCATACAGGCCTTCACCCCAGGCGAAGGTTTGCATCTTGTCGATGTTACATATATAACTATTTCGTTGTTGTTTTGCAGCACATCGGAACAGTCGCCGTTTCCGTACACTTCCATAAGCCCCATCAAACAGGCAGGCAAGCTTGTTTTTCGGGATACCCAGCTAAGCAAGTAAAGGATTCGAACGAATTGCCAATCTGCCATAATCATAACACGGCAAGCTGGTGGTGCCTAGTGGTAAACTGCCAGTTTTTTCCGAATTTGAGCCCAAAAATAGCCGGCAACCTGCCATGAAGGCTGGCACTGCACCTTTCGTAGCCTACAAATTTATATTTGAAAGCAAACAGGACCAGCCTCCAAAGGCCTCGGGGGGATGATTCTTTTTGCCCTCTATGCTATCTTAAGGTAGGCATGTATTGTGCCGCGAAGGAGATGGGCTATGGCATGGGAACTACAAAAAATGATTGCTGATTCAAAGAAACACAAGGGCAAGCGCTTCGGGCAAGCCGGCGGGGTCAAGCTTCCCCTCTTGCTTGCCGCCTTTCTTACGGTAGCCGGGTTTTCGATGGCTGGCTGCGACACCTCTACGGCTACTCGGCTGCCTGCCCCGACAGGGGTCGAGCTAAACCTGAATTACGCATGGGCGGCGCAGGGCGGAACACGCCAATTTACCGCAAGCGTGGAGCCAGCCGGGGCTTCCCAGGCGCTTAACTGGACGGTCGAACCCCAGACCAATGGTGTCAGTATCAGTTCTAATGGCCTGCTTAGTATCGGCAAAGACGCGCCTTTGGGCCTTTTGACCGTCAGGGCGACGGCAGCCGGCGCGGGCCTGTCTGACACGGCAACAGTTACGGTTACCGAACCGGGCAGAACCATGGCCTTGTACGGGCAGGTATGGGCCTTCGACGTGATTAACGAAAACCACTCGCCGCTTGATGCAGGCCGCAGGGTGGTTAGCTCCGAGCTGGGCGGGAAAGGGCTGATTGTCGGCGGGGAGCTGTATTTCAGCATAGGCAGCCCCGACTCCTCCTCTTTGTCGCCGATAGGGGACTATCACTGGATGTTTGACCAGGGTGGTGGGAAGGATATCCTATCGTTCAGCGACGATACCGTTAGGATAACCTCGCTTTTAATCTTTCAGTCGCAGCCATTCTGGGGAATGCTTTCCAGGGGTTTTCCCCAAAGCGAGCGTTATATATCCTACGTATATGTCGACAGGCCCCTTACCATTGTCAGGGACTATCATTCCGCTGTAATTAACGACTGGCAGGGGACGCGGCTCGTGAAATTCAGAGAGTTTCGCCTTGAACTTGAAGCAGGCTGGAATGCCCTTGCCTTTAGGGAAGAAGGGGTCGCACAGCTTGGCGACGAGCCCCAGGTTTCACTAGACGTGTCCCTCGACCACGACGACCACCAGGATATAAAATGGATACTGAGGGGGGAATGGCATGGCGGCGGCGGGGGTGGTATCGTGCCCTTCCGTCCGTAAAGGCAAATGCAGGCAAGCCTTGCCGGCATGTTTTTTGACCTTGTCTCCAAAGACTGCAATTCCTCGGCCCGAACCGGCATTATGCGCCTTCCCCACGGGGAGGTTTCCACCCCGGTTTTCATGCCGGTGGGGACGGCGGGTACGGTAAAGGCCCTTACGGTCGGGGATTTACGGGAAATTGGCTTCCAGATAATCCTTTCCAACACCTACCACCTCTACCTTCGCCCCGGAATGGAAATAATGGCCGGCGCCGGGGGGCTGCACCGCTTTATGGCCTGGGATCGGAACATACTTACGGATTCCGGTGGTTACCAGGTTTTCTCGCTTTCCAAGCTGCGAAAGATAACGCAGGAAGGCGTGCGGTTCCAGTCGCACATAGACGGCTCCCGCCAGCTTTTTACCCCGGAAAACGTGGTGGAGGCCCAGTGCGTCATAGGCAGCGATATTCAGATGCAGCTTGACGTATGCAGTGCTTGGGGTGTAAACCATAGGGAGGCGGAAAAGGCCCTGGACATAACCACGGAATGGATGGGTCGAGCCGTGCGGACATGGGAACGGAAACGGGAGGAAGGGTACATGGGAAGCCTTTTCAGTATCGCCCAGGGTAATTTTTTCCAGGACTTGCGCAGGCGCAGCGTGGAGTCGTGCATTGCCGCCGACACGCCGGGCATTGCGATTGGGGGCCTTTCCGTCGGCGAGCCGCACGGGGCTTTTAGCGAGATACTCGAATTTACCGCCGCCATCCTGCCCCACGAAAAACCCCGTTACCTTATGGGCGTGGGAACCCCGGAATACATCCTTGAGGCCATAGACAAGGGCATAGACATGTTCGACTGCGTGGTGCCCACCAGGGAGGGCAGGAACGGCAGGGTTTATACACGTAAAGGCCCAATTTCCATAAAAAAAACCGATAAACGCATGGATTTTGTGCCGATAGATAAGGAGTGTACCTGCAAGGTATGTGGGCAGTACAGTCGGGCCTACCTTCGCCATTTATTTAAAAACAGGGAGATCCTATGCTCCATGCTGGCAAGCTACCACAACCTATATTTTCTTCACCAATTGGTGATTGATGCCCGCCGTGCCATCGGGGAAAACCGTTTTCCCTCGTTCAAGCGGGACTTTCTTTCAGCTTACAAGGAGAAGGCGGAATGAGAAAACAGTTTTCCCAAGCGGCGTTTTTGCTGGCGGCGTTTCTGTCTGCGGCATTTTTACCGAACACGGCTTTGCTGCACGCGGCAGAGGAAGGGCAACAGGAAGATTTGGGTGCGCTGCGGCGCGATATCGTAAGGTTTGGCACGGAAACGGAAATCGCCGCCCTCATGCAGGAACTACAGGAGGAGGACTCGGATGCCCTGGACAACGAAATCATCGCCTTGGTGGGGGGGACACGCAACCAGAACATACTGACAAGGGCCTTTAACTTTTTCGGCGGCAGGGAAAGGGGCGGCCTGGAGGATCGTGCCGTACACGCCGTCGAGGAGCGTTTCTACGAACATAGCGAGACGGTGCTTGCCGCCATAAACTACATCGGCTGGCTTGGGGTTACGGATGGAATGCTGGTTCTTCGGGAAGTGATTAACGGCGAGGAAAGGCAGTTTATGAACACGGCAATCCGTGCCATAGGGCGGGTCGGGGGTGCGGCCGGCGGCGAAACTGCCGACGACATAGCCGAATACCTGATCGAGTTCCACGAAGACCGTGACCTGGATACCGGAACCCGGGAAACAATCATCCGTGCGCTGGGCGAGACCAACTCCCCGGCGGCCGTGGGGTTCCTTTCGAGCATTGTCGACGACAGCGAAAGCGGGCAGTTCATGCGCATGGCCGCACTGGAATCCCTTTCGGGTATTGGCAACCCCAATGGCCTTGACGCGATACTTTCCAGCGTTTCCGCCAACGAGCCGCACGTCCGTGCCACCGCCGTCGGGGCCCTTGGGCCTTTTTCCGGCGCCGCGGTGGATGCGGCAATCCTGGACGCTTTTAGGGATTCCTTTGAGCGAACCCGTATCGCGGCGGCCCAGGCAAGCAGGGAACGTGAGCTTGTAGCCGCGGTGCCCTACCTTAGGTTCCGTGCCACACGGGACGAAAGCCAGGCCGTAAGGGAACATTCGATACGTGCCCTGGGGGCAATAGCCACCGGCGAGGCGATACAGGTAATCGAGGACTTGTTTACCGAACGCAGAAATTCCGCCCGTGTACGCCTTACGGCGGCCGAGATGCTAATGGAGAACAATGCGGATCGGTTCCTGGAAGCCTTTATCGCCGAAAAGGACGAGGCAAGGCAGAGAAACCTTACGGCCCTTTACAACGGCTTTTTAAGGATTCTGGGAAGGACTACGGGCAGCAACATGGAACCAATTACCCGCCGCCTTATGGCGGAAAGGGGGATAATCGAAAGATCCTACGCCCTGGAAATCGCCGCCAACAACAACCTTGTAAGCCTGGCCGACGAAATAAGAATCATTGCCGACGACAGCAACCAGGCCCTTGCGCGCAGGGCAAGGCGAACACTCGAAAGGATGGGGCTTCAATAGAAAACGACAATTTTAGGCTCTAAGGAAGGAAGGATACATGCAAGAAAAATCTTTTTTTGCAAAAAAAATCCAGTCGCTTTCCTCGCTGCACCTTCAATTGCTTTTCGTGGTACTGGCTTTTGTTCTCATGATTGTATCAAGCAGCCTTTATGTCAGTAGTATGCTGAGGGAATACCTGGGAAGGGAATCCACGGATCTGCTCACAAGGACACGGTTCAAAATAGAAACCACCCTGATGGAGCCGGAAGCCGCGTTGCTTTCGGTTTCCAGGATCGTGCGCCTCATGATCATGGAGGGCTTCGACCAGGCTACGGTGCTAGACTTTATGAAGGATATCACTTTCGTGCTGCAAAACGAAGCAAGAAGGATTAGGGTTGGCAGCCTTTACGGGTACTTCGAGGTCTTCGGCGGGGCGTACCTTGATGCCATGGGTTGGCAGCCGCCGGAGGGCTTCGATCCCAGGGGAAGACCCTGGTTCAAGGCGGCAAGCAAAGCCAGCGACAAAATAGGTGTTACACCAGTATACAGGGATATTCGGACGGGCGAGTATGTTATAACATACGTGCACCGCATTTTTGACTGCGAAGGGCAGCCATTGGGGATGATATGCATGGACGTGCCTTTATACCGCATTGTCAGCTATGTTGCCAATATGTACCTAACCCCAGGCAGTTACGGAATGCTCTTTGACGAAAACCAGGTCATACGTTGGCATCCAAACCCGGAAATGATCGGCAGGAACGCGCTTGAAATGGGCAGCGAGATTGCGCAGCTTGCCACGGAAACAATAGAAGGGCGGGTTCTTTTCGGCTACGAATTCAGAAACTACAGAAACGACCTGACCATTGTCTTTTCCGAATATCTTGACAACGGGTGGCATTTGTACATCGTAACACCCAGATCCGAGTATCACAGAAGCCAGCGGAACATGACCTTGATGCTTATCTGCCTTGGTATCTTACTGGCCTGGGCGCTAATCGGCGTCCTTATGCACGTTGACAAGAAAAGAAGAAAATCGGAGACGGAAAGCCGGAACAAAGACATACTGCTGGCGACGCTGGAAAAGGAAAAGGAAATGGACAGGCGCACACAGCTTATGCTTGATGCCATGCCCCTGTGCTGTATCCAATGGGACAAGGATTTTAACATCGTATCCTGCAACGAGGAAACGGCCAGGCTTTTCAAGCTTCCCAACAAAGAGGAATTTAGCAATATTTTTTTTGATTTTTCCCCAGAGTACCAGCCAAACGGGAAAAAGTCCAGGGAAATGGCACACGAGAAACTCCTGGAAGCATTCGAGAAAGGCTATACCCGTTTTGAATGGCAACACAACACGCTGGACGGCGAGACCCTTCCATGCGAGGTAACGGTGGTACGTGTGAAGTACATAGAGGAGTATATTTTCGTTGCGTACACCAGGAACCTTAGGGAACTAAAGGCAACCCTCGACGACATGCTAAAGGTAGAGCGGGATCTGCGCCTGGCCCGTGATGCCGCGGAAAGCTCCAACAAGGCCAAGTCCGCGTTTCTTGCAAACATGAGCCATGAAATTAGGACGCCAATGAACAGCATAGTGGGTTTCTCGGAACTTGCCTTGGACGAATTTATTCCCAACAGCACAAGGAACTATCTTACCCATATTCAGGAAAGCGCCAAAGACCTTTTGCAAATTATCAATGCCATTTTGGACATTTCAAAAATCGAAGCCGGCAAAATGGAACTGGAGCAAATCCCCTTCGACCTGCACGAAGTGCTAAGCCGCTGCCGGACGGCAATTATGCCCAAGGCCATAGAAAAGGGCATAACCTTGTACTTTTATGCGGAACCCTCGCTCGGGAAAATGCTTTTGGGGGATCCGACAAAGCTGCGGCAAGTGCTCATAAATTTCCTTTCCAATGCCGTAAAGTTTACGAACTTGGGTACGGTCAAATTCTGGGCTTCCATTGTGAGAGTAGGCGAGAACACCGTCGAAATGCACTTCGAAATAAGGGACAGTGGCATAGGCATGTCCCCCGAACAGATAGCCCTGGTGTACGAACCCTTTGCGCAGGCGGATTCCAGTACGACACGCAAATACGGGGGCACGGGGCTTGGGCTTACCATATCCAAAAGCCTTATCGAGCTTATGGGCGGGGAATTGAATGTGGAGAGCACGCCCAAAGTCGGAAGCAAATTCAGCTTTAACCTGACCTTTGGCACGGTGGACATTCCGGAAGAGGGGCCTGATACCGAACATGCGGGATATGAGCTTGAAAAACCCATTTTCGATGGCGAGGTGCTGGTCTGCGAGGACAACGCAATGAACCAGCAGGTCATAAACGAGCATCTGACTAGAGTGGGGTTGCGGACAGTGATAGCATCCAACGGAAAGGAAGCGATTGACATAGTAAACGATCGCATGGAAAGGGGCATGAAACCTTTTGACCTTATCTTCATGGACATACACATGCCGGTAATGGACGGGCTTGAAGCCACGTCCAAAATCACCGCACTCGCTTCGCTAACACCCATAGTGGCCATGACCGCAAACATCATGACCTGCGACAGGGAACTCTACTGGGCCATAGGTATGCACGACTGCGTTGGCAAACCTTTTTCCTCGCAGGAACTGTGGCGCTGCCTTTTGAAATACCTTGTTCCGGTCGATAGGAAAACCGTGGGCATAAAGTCGCAGAGCGAAGCGGACGCACAACTCCAGAAGATGCTCCAGGTCCATTTCCTTAAACAGAACAATACAAAGTTTGCCGAAATTGTCGAGGCCATAGAAACCGGCAGCATGGAACTTGCGCACAGGCTGGTGCACACCCTAAAGAGCAACGCAGGGCAGCTTGGCAAAACCCGCCTGCAGCAAATCGCCGGTGACATCGAAGAGTTGCTCAAAGGCGAAGCCCTAATGGTAGAGCTGGTAGAGAAAGAACAACTTGAGATCCTTGAAATCGAACTAAGGGCAGTGCTTCAAGAGTTTTCGTTACAGCTGGCCAAAAACGAGAAGCCAAGCCCCTCGGCGGCATTTAAAGCCTTTGACAAGGAAGAAAGCCTGGGCCTGGTCAAGAGGCTGGAGCCCTTGCTTAAAAGCGGCAATCCAGAATGCCTGGATTTTATTGACAACATTCGCGCAATACCAGAAAGCGAAAACCTAATTCGGCAAATGGAAAATTTTGATTTCGAGCTTGCGCTTTCCACACTTGCCAAGCTGAAAGGAAGGATACAGGGAAATGAGCAGTGACACCAAAAACAGCATACTAATCATTGACGATGAAGTGTCGAACCTGCGAACCTTGACACACATGCTGGGTTCGGAATACACGATTTACACGGCAAAGAGTGGCGCAAACGGCATCGAAAAAACGATGGAGTATATGCCCGATCTTATCCTGCTGGACATTATCATGCCGGAAATGGACGGCTACGAGGTGCTTGCCGAGCTTAAGAAACTGGATACGACAGCGAAAATCCCCGTTATTTTTATCACGGGGCTGGACAGCACCGAAGACGAGGAAAGGGGCCTATCCCTAAATGCCGCCGACTACATAAGCAAGCCCTTTAGCCCAATGATTGTGAAGCTAAGGGTGCGGAACCAAATTCAGATTGTGAACCAAATCCGCACGATAGAGAACCTAAGCATGATTGATCAGCTCACGGGCATACCCAACAGGCGTAGCCTTGATGCACGTATACAGGAGGAATGGAAACGGGCAATAAGGGAAATCACGTCCATCAGTATTTTGGTTATAGACATCGACAAGTTCAAAATATACAACGACACCTACGGGCACCAGCAGGGCGATGTTGTCCTGCAAACAGTGGCAAGGGTTTTTTCCCAGTCGCTCAAACGTGCGTCAGATTTTGCCGCGCGCTGGGGCGGCGAGGAATTCATAATACTCTTGCCGTGTACACGCCTGGATGGTGCCGTGGAGATCGCCGAAAACATACGCGGCAACGTAGAAAACCTGGAAATTTTCCATGCCGACGGTTCAAGATCAAAAGTAACCGTAAGCATTGGCGTAACCACACTGGTGCCCTCACAAAATTCCTCGATGGACGCTCTTATTTCCATGGCCGACAAGGCCCTGTACGATGCAAAGGCGAGTGGCAGAAACAGGGTGCTCCATGAACTTCCTGCCGAAGCCTGAAAAGCCAGTTTAATGGAAACCTGGTTCCCAAGCTCAAAACCGAAGGAATTTTTGCGTCCAAGAAGTGGAAATGTCGGCGCTTGACCCCTCGGGCCATTCAACAAGGCCAACACCCAGGTGGGTGGAATTTTCGTACAGGATGTTTGCCCTGTGCCCAGGCGAGTTCATCCAAGCCTTTACCACTTCCCCGGGTGTAAGCTGGCCCCTGGCGACATTTTCGCTTACGTGGATCCAGTTCGTGATACCGCCGCGTTCAACCCTTTCCCCAAGGGTAGATCCGTCCGAACCGATATGCCCTATAAAGTTGTTGTTTTGCATGTCCGCGCTGTGTTCACGGGCAATAGAGGCCAGGGTTTCATGCCAAACCAGTGGCGGAAGGCCGTAGCTTGCCCTTTCAAGGTTGGTGAGTCCGAGCACGCTAAGTTCGAACTCGCGAATCTCTTCCGGGCTTAACAGCGGATCCTGGCGTATAAGCTTTTTCGTCCAATAGCTTGGAAAGTCGGCGGTGGAGCCTTCGGGCCGTTCCATGAATCCTATGCCAATGTGGCTGTGTTCATCGTGCAGGATCAGTGGCAATCCCCCGTCCGATCTCGCCCAAGCCTCAAACGCGGCTTCGGGACTAAGATGACCCGCAGAGACGTTTGCGCCCCAGCTCCTTACGTTTGTAATGCCGCCGCGCTCTATCCTTTGCCTGCCGTCGGATCCGTCCGAGCCCCTGTGCCCCAGAAAGTTGTTGCCCAACATATCCGCGCTGTGCCCGCGGGCAACTAAGGCCAAGGCTTCATGCCAAACCAGCGGCGAAAGGCCCTGGCTTGCCCTTTCAAGGTTTACAAGCTCAAACATGCGGTACTCGAACTCGTGAATCGCAGTTGGAGGCGGTGGTGGCAATGCAGGTGCCGCTCCGCAGGAAGTAAATGCGGAAGCGGCGAAAAAGGCCGCCACCAAGGGAAGGAGCGGAGCAAGCGTTTTTTTGTCCATGTGTTTTACCTCTACCTTGATCATCGGATGGTTTATAGGGAAAGTTTCATAGCCGATTTGCCCAGGCTCTGGCCAGCTGTGGGATCAGCGTGGCGGTGATGGCGGCCTTTTGCCCTCGGTTAATTTCCCCCGAAATGCCTTGACATCCTCCAAAAAAGTAGTAATCTACAGTTATAAGGTGTCACTGTGGTCGGTACAAGCGACAAGCGCCCGATTCGGTTCTGTGAAAAAAGGGGTTCCGTAAAAAATGACAGCTTTTTCTAATCTACACACAAAATGCCTATTGGGCCTGGGTTTGGTTTTTGCCCTCATGCTTACCGCCTGCCCAGCGGGAAACCTCCCCCCACTAACGGGGTCGGTACTCATAACGATAGAAATGGGCGGGGAGCCCGTCGAAAACGCCGCGCCAAGAGCAATACTGACGGCGCACACGGATGCCAGCCTTCACGGCAGCGGGGACGTTTCTTTCCAGTGGAGGCGCGGAAATACAAACATCCCCCACACGCGCGCATATGGCGAGCCTGAAGACCCATGGCAGTATTTGGTACAAGATGGCGATGTAGGCCAATACATATCCGTAGTCGTAACCCGCTCCGGCAATTCCGGCGCCATTGTTAGCGCTCCGATATTCGTCGGGCGTGAATTCCGAGTTGACAGTGTTAGCGTGAACCCCAGCCGCACAGACCTGAGAAAAGGCGGGGAACGTACCTTTGCCGCCATTGTCGAGGGAACTAACAACCCTCCGCAGACCGTCGCCTGGTCTATTGATGGGCATGGCGGAAGTACAAGCTCTGGAAGTATCATCGACCAAAGTGGCCGACTAAGGGTATCTGCCACGGAAACCCTTCCGACACTTACAATACGCGCAGCCTCAACGGCCGCCGGCTTCACGCAGCTAAGCGGCACAGCAACCGTAACCCTGCTTGGACATGAAATAACGGGCGTTGTGGTAAACCCTTTATCTGTGTATAACATCCCAACAGGCGGGATCCAGGGCTTTGCCGCCACTGTCAAGGGAACTGGGAACCCCCCGCAGGCCGTTGAGTGGTCTATTTACGGGTGGGGCATAAGCACAAGCGCCGGAAGCACCATCGACCCCAACGGCATTCTCAGGATATCTGCCACGGAGACCCTTGATACTTTTACCGTGCGTGCGACATCAACGCTTGATGGTGCGGGGCATGGCGATGCGGCCGTAAGGGTACTCGTCCCGGTCGCAACGGGGATTGAGGTAAGCCCAGCGGGAAATGCCGACTGTGTGGAGCAAGGCGGAACGCTGGGTTTCACCGCTACCGTAACTGGAAACCCCAAGCCCCTGCAACATGTCATTTGGTCTATTGGCCCGTATGGTACAAGCACAGTCCACGGAACCATCATCCACCCTGGTGGCCGCCTAATGGTATCCATGGCGGAACCTTATGATACGACCCTTACCATACGTGCGACCTGGACGGTTGACCCCTCAATATCGGGGGAAGCGCTTGTTAGAATAGCCCCCCACTCTGGTGACATGACACCGAGAGTAACGGCAGTTACGGTGAACCCTGTATATGCCTATGCCGCAAAAGGTGGAACGCAAGACTTTACCGCCGTGGTTTCGGGAAACAATTCCCCCCCGCAGGATGTTACCTGGTCGATCGTCGAAACGGGCAGACATTGGCAGACCACAATCAATTCCGATACTGGCACTCTGATGGTTGCCCCCGCGGAAACTCTCGAAAGGCTTACAATACGTGCGACATCAATGTTTGATGCTACGATATTTGGCTACGCGACCGTTACGGTGCCACCCCCGATCGTAACGGGGCTTACGGTAATCCCTGCGACCGCCGTGGTCCCAAGGGGCGGAGCGGACATCTTTGCCGCCGTGGTTGCGGGGGCCAACGACCCTCCGCAGGGCGTTAGCTGGTCCATTGTCGAAGCAGGCAGGCACTTGCAAACCACGATCAACCCAGATAATGGCCTCCTGACGGTTGCCGCCATGGAGACTCTTGGGACGCTTACAATACGTGCGGCCTCGACCTTTGATGCTACGATATTTGGCTACGCGACCGTTACGGTGCCAGTCCCTACCCCAAGCGAGGTTACGTTGAACCCCAGGAATGTCGATGTTGCAAGAGGTGGAATACAGGGCTTCACCGCCATCGTTACGGGAATCAACAGCCCCCTGTCGCAGGACCTTATTTGGTCAATTAATGGGCTGGGTACAAGCACAGCTGATGGAACCACCATCGATTCCTACGGCCGCCTAACGATAGCCGCCAATGAACCCCTTGGGACGCTTACAATACGTGCCGCTTCTACGCTTAATACCGCAATCTTCGGGGAAGCGACTGCCAATGTGGTTGACATTCCCGAAGACATCATAACGGATGTCAGGATAAGCCCCCCAAACGCCGTGGTCAGGCCAGGAGAAACACGGGGCTTTACCGCCCTTGTTGGGGGAACTAACAACCCACCGCAGAACGTTACTTGGTCCATTGCCGGACATGGCACGAGCACAAGTGCCGGAAGCAGCATCGACCCTGACGGTCTTCTTAGGGTGGCCGCTGGGGAAGGCCTTGCAACGCTTACGGTACGTGCGACTTCGAAGGCTAATACAGAGATAAGCGACCAGGTTACGGTGACCGTGGCTCTGCTTTCGTCCGTAACTAGAGTTGTGGTGTATCCCATATTCGAAACCGTAGAAAGGAACGGAACACAGGGCTTTACGGCCCTTGTTGCGGGAATCGGCAACCCACCGCAGAACGTTACTTGGTACGTTTGGCCCAGGGATGGCGGTACCTCGATAAGCCAGAATGGCTTGCTGACGGTCGGATCAATGGCACCAGGCTTGTTAACCCTTAGGGCAACGGCGGTCGGTACCACAATATATGGCACGGCGACCGTTACCGTACCACTACCGCCAGACTGCAACTGTAGGTTCCCAGGTAACATTGGCGACTGCGGTTCCGGCTGCCCTGGCAACAACTGCCTTTGCGAGCCGCCTAGCTGCCCTGGGGCTGGAATCTGCGAATGTGGGAACCAGGGCTGCGGAATGCCAAACTGCACCTGCCGGCCGCCGTACTGCCCAGGAGACGAGGGCTGCGGATGCGGGAACCAGGGCTGCGGAATGCCAAACTGCACCTGCCAGCCGCCGTACTGCCCAGGAGACGAGGGCTGCGGATGCGGGAACCAGGGCTGCAACTTGCAAAACTGTGCGTGTTCTGGCTCTGACACCGGATACATCACCGTCGAAATTGGGGGCGTACAGGTAGAGACAAATGCAATACCAAACTTTAGTGTTTTGGATCCAGCCCCAACTGTTACCGTGACTAACGCCAGTCAATTCGATAACAACAGTATCAGATGGTTTGTTGGGAACAGTATAACCCCAATCCATGTTGGGCCAAGCCTTGTCTTGGGTGCCGCAGTCCATGGCAACCGGATAGGGCAACATTACATAACGGTGGAAGGGACAGTAAACGGCGTGCCTTTCAGCAGGCACCTTAGTTTTAGGGTAGAGATGTAAGGGGGAGCAGGGATGAGGAATATGCAAGCACCAAAAATAGGCAACCATAACGCAAGTATTTTCGCCCTGTTGTGTGCCAGCGTTTTGCTGCTCCTACCTGGATGCCCACTCCATCAGTCGATGGACGAGGCAGGAACGGGTTTCGTTTCGCTAACGATTACCGGACAGGGGACGGCGCAACAGGATATGACACGGGCGATCCTGCCGGAAAGTGTTAGGCAGGGGGATTTCGACAGAATCGACCTTGTGTTTAGTAGAGGCGCGGGAACTGAAGAAATAACCTTGTATGCCCCCACGCCACGCACAGTCGAGCTGCCCGTGGGGGGATGGGAACTTGAGGTAATCGCATTCAAGGGTACCGAGCCAGTGGCAAAAGGTACTGCCCAATTCACGGTAATTCGGGATAGCGAGACTAGCGTCACTGTCATGCTTTCCCCAATTCCAGGGGGCTATGGGACTTTCACCTGGGATATAAGTTTCCTTGGCGGCAATATCCACTCCGCCTCGATGGAAGTCAGGTATTTTGGCATGGCCAATCTGCATGATTCTATTGACCTTCTAGCCAAGCGGGATGGCAGTATTTATATGCCTGCCGCCCTGTACCAGGTGATTATCAGGGTGTACAACAACGAGGGGCAAAGTACGGTATTACGTGAAGCCCTGCACATCTATCGGGGCATGGAAAGCAGGCTTGAACACATCTTCGAGATAGGTTTGATCCCCGTTCCACTGCAATATATTATTTTACGCGCATGGGGCGATCCAATACCCGACAGGTGGAACTTTGCGCATCATGGGATCAGGGCGGGGCATTTTGGCCTTTTGGTCAATGGTGTTACCGAAGCGAACTTCACTGACGATGGCATTATCTATTGGTTCAATCGTCTAAGCTACGACTATGAGGCTCCCAGGGACTTGGACGGGTTAAGGGTACTGGTCGATGCCGCATTGCTTGGCTTGAGGAGCAGGGATGCGGCTTTTATCCTAGGGCTTGATTTTCAGAATCAGGATGCCATGCGAGCTGCCCTGGAGGGTGTCATATCCCCCCCTTTCGGGAACGGATCCCCTGTAGACCTTTTGGTAGGCAACGTGGTAACCGTGACGATAGGCGGCATTTATGACGTGGTAATCGTCCCTCCTGACGTCGGAATTACCTTGTCCCCACTATACATCGATTTTGGAGAAGTTGTTGTTGGTTATTCACCCGTACCACCACGGGAGGTAACAGTGACCAGTGTTGGCAGTGCGCCGACAGGAAACTTAAGCGTGGAATTGTCTGGCGTAAACGCCAGTGCCTTCATTTTGGACAGCTCCTTGATACCAAGCATCGTATCAAGAGGTGAGACGGACACTTTCACAGTGAGACCCCATGACAGATTGCCGGCGGGCGAGTATACGGCCACCGTAACGGTTTCAGGCTCCTACATACCACCGCAATCTCTTGAGGTAAGGTTCATGGTAACGCCCTTACCGCCACCCATAGCCGTCATCGTAACCCCAAATCCCGCAAGCGTGCAACGGGGCCAGGAGCAGTTGTTTACAGCAAGAGTATATCCAGTAGAGGCATCCCAGGCGATTACGTGGAATGTTGAGCCCACGACTGGAGGTACCTTAATAGGCCGCTACACTGGCCTGCTGACAGTCGGGACAGGCGCACCAGAGCAGTTGATCGTCACGGCGACGACAGTTGACACTTCGGAAACTGGCTCCCCTGTATCTGGCACGGCGATTGTTACGCTACGGTCAGACCCAATCGTCATCGTAACCCCAGATTCCGCAATCGTTCAACGAGGTGGGCAGCAGCAGTTTTCATACAGGATATTCCCAGAGGGTGTATTCCAGGGGGTTGTATGGTGCGTCACCCCCACAACTGGCGGCACCTCGATAACGGAGCAGGGACTACTGACGGTTGGGGCAACTGCGACGGGTCCGCTGACCGTCACGGTTACGGTGGCTAACCATCCCGACGCATACGACGAGGCGACTGTTACCGTAGCCCCAACCATAACTATAGACCAAGGGGACATTGCCGTAATGGTCGGCGAAACACGGCAGTTTACCGCCACAGTGGACCCGAACAACCCTCCGCAACCGGTCATCTGGACAATTGACGAGGCAGTAGACGGACAGCTCCAAACGACGATCGATTCCAACGGTGTTCTAAGAGTGGCCCCAGGCGAGACCCACACAGAACTTACGGTGCGTGCTTCGTTGCGAGATCACCCGTCGGCGTATGACACGGTAATCGTTACCATAACTCGCTACAATGGTTATATCATCCTAGCCATCGGGGGCATACCTGTTAACATAGGTGGCAATCTAGGCTTCGGAATTTTGGATGGCCCCCAAACTGTTACCGTAACTAACGCCATCGAATTCGATACCAACAGTATCAGATGGTTTGTTGGCGACAATGTAACCCCAGTCGGTACGGGGCCAAGTCTTAACCTTAATACCCCAGAAGTCCACCGCAACCTTATAGGGGCGCACTTCGTGACAGTGGAAGTGGAAATCAATGGGGTGCCGTTCAGCAGGCGCGTTACATTTACGGTAAGTATGTAAGGAGAAACAGGGATGGGAAATATGCAAGCGCCAAAGGCCAAGGTGCAGAGGATCAACGTTTTCGGCGCGGGGGTGGGGATCCTGTTGTTTGCCGCTGCTTTGCTGTTTTTGTCTGGCTGCCAAGACCCGTTTCAACAGCCGCCTGTAGACGAGCTGGAAACGGGTTTGGTTTCTCTGTCGATTACCAGGCAGGGGACGACGCAACAGACTATGTCACGGGCGATCTTGCCAAAGCAGGATTTTACGGGAATCGGCCTGGGATTCGCCAACATCGATAATCCGTCTCACGCCATTACCGTGCCAGATTGGAATGAAGGGGATACCATCGAAATGCCCGAGGGACGGTGGGATCTTACCGTAACCGCATACATGGACGCTAACCCAGTGGCAGAGGGTTCTGCTCAAATATCGGTAGCTGCCAACCAAGATACTTTTGTTACCGTCGTGCTTTCCCCGATTCCTGAAGGGCAAGGAACGGTTACTTGGAACATAAGCTTTCCTGTCAATGATGTAAGTTCAGCCTCGATGGTAATCACGTATTTCGACAGCGGCAGTGTGCATCACACTGCCAATCTTCTTCCTTCAGCGACGGCATCGAGCGGCAGCCGTCCTGTGCCCGCTGGCCTGTATCGCGTGGTAATTACGCTGGTCAACGATAAGGGGCAAAGCGCAATTGCACGTGAAACGCTGCATATCTATCGGAACATGCAAAGCGTGATTACGATGGATTTCGAACCAGGTAATTTTCTCCGTTCGCCGCTGGACTATATTCTGGCAACATGGAACTGCCCTGTACCCAATACGTGGAACTTTCGCTACCACGAAATCATGGCGGGACATTTTCCCCTTGCCGGTATCTATGGTGTTACTGAAGAAAACTTCGATAACGGCGATGGCCCCATTGTCGAACTGTTCAATACCCTTTCCAGGGATGCCATGTTAACCCTCCCCCGCTCCAACGGGATGCAAGTTGTTTATGACCCGCAGCGTTTCAGGGCATTGGTGGATGCCGCACTGATCGGCTTGGCTTATGAGTACTTGCGTGATCTTGCGATCAATGACCCTTTGAGATTGCTTCCTGTATTAATAGAACTGGCTAAAAACGGCTCAAGCATAGACCCTCTTAACTTGAACGAAATACTACGCTACAACATCTTAAATCTGCGCGTACGATTTGGACACGATTTTTATTATTCCTTGCAAATTTCCCTGGGCATACCCCCCAATTGTGGGCGCACTGGATGCGATTGCGCTGTCTGTCCAGGTCCTGTTCTATGCGACTGTGCACCACCCTTCGACTGTGATCCTGATTACTGCGGCTGTGGGAACCAGGACTGCGGTATTTCCTGTTCGTGCCCTATAATACCTACAGGCGTTGTCGTAACCCCTGATACAGCAGCGCTGATACGGGGCGGAAATCCGGTAGCATTTATCGCAGAGGTGCTACCGCCAGGGGCAATTCAACAGGTTCAGTGGAATATCGTCGGCGGTACGCCGAGTGGTATTACGCTAAGCCCTGTTGGTTTGACGGCCACGATTACGGCTTCGGCAACATCAACTATCGAAGACTTTACTGTCAGAGCCACGGCGTATGGTCATCCCACCGTATTCGGCGAGGCGACCGTTACGGTAAGATGCATACCCATAGACGTTATCGTAACCCCACAGACAGCAGGGCTGATACGGGGCGGAAATCCGGTAGAATTTACCGCAGAGGTACTACCGCCAGGGGCAATTCAAGAGGTTGAGTGGAATATCGTCGGCGGTACGCCAAGTGGTATTACGCTAAGCCCTGCTGGTTTGACGGCCACGATTACGGCTTCGGCAACGGCAACTATCGGGGACTTTACTGTGAGGGCCACGGCGGTTGGTCATCCCACCGTATTCGGCGAGGCGACCGTAACCGTTGTTCCTGCGGTACCCACAGGCATTACCATAGACCTGCATCCACCAACCGTAGCACGTGGCCCCACAGGAGGACTATTGTTTAACGCAACAGTACATCCACCAGGGGCACTCCAGTATGTCAGGTGGAGCGTTGAGCCTCCAATCGACGGAGTTTCAATAAACCCTGCCAGCGGTCTGTTGACGGTTGAGGCAGATGTACCCAATGGTACGGAAATTACCATCAGGGCTACGGTGTATAACCATCCTTGGCTATACGCCACAACGACCGTTACCGCCATCTACGCAGCGGCCACGGGAATTATCATATCCCCGAATCCGGCATTTATACAGCGGGACGTAGCAACGTCGTTGTTAGGGCTATTTACCGTGCAGGTAGCCCCGGAAGGAGCATCCCAGTATGTTACATGGGCAATTACCTGGACCATCGACACACCATCGGGTATAACGATATATAACGACATATTAACAGTCCCAGGAAGTGTACCTGCAGGGATACGGTTTTATGTAACAATCATGACGGATTGCGGGGTATCCGTAAGTGTACCTGTGATAGTACAGTGAGGAACCAATAGGCATGCCCGCTTTGATTTTTCCAGGGCGGTGCCTTATACTTGTAGCATGAGGTGCGGATATAGTAGTAGATGGAAGCAAAAATGACCAGAAACAGCAAGCTGCTTCTCCTTATTTGCACCCTTCTCATGCTTCTTCCCCTAAGCCTTTTCGCCGAAGGCGGGGACAAGTGGGTGGCCTTAATCCCATTGTGGGCTGAGGAAGGGGACATCGCCCAGCAGTTCAACGAGGAACTTTACGTAGCTTTAGCCGCAATGGACGGCTTCCAACCAATATCTGTTGACATGACCGACCTTCCCCCTGACATTCCCATAGGGGGATTCCCTCCCTTCATAAGCCCCCACCGGTCACTGACCGAGGGTATGCCCCTTGCGGTTACTGGCAGTGTCTTCATCGACCCCGCCTCGGGGCTAAGGACCCTGCGGCTTTATCTCTGGCAGGAATCAGACTACCGCCCCCTCTTTACCGACGAGATGGTCGCCACAAACAGGGAAGTCGTCGGCATGTTCCTGCCGATTATGCTAAGATGGCTTTTTTCCTGGATTCCCCCAGAGGAAGTCCCGACCATAGTAGTGGAGACCATAGTAGTAGTAGAGGAAGTTGAAGTAGAAGTTACAAGGACGGTTATCCAAGAGCAGCAAGTGATTGTCTATATGGGTATGGAACCTGAGGTGCCTAACAGATGGCTGTACTTTGGGCTACGGGCAGGGGGAAACGTGCAGATATTTGATCCCCAGTTATCCCAGACATTCGGAAATGCCGACTACCTTGACTTTAATTTGAGAAACGCCAGTTTGGCCGCCCACCTGCACTTCCAGTTTCTAAATTTTAGGCTGGATCCCAGGTATTTGTTTCTGGGCCTGCAAGTCGAAGGCATCGCCACGCATGATTTCAACAACGATGCGTTTTCCCTGGTGCTTCCCGCCATGCTCAGGTTTACGCTTCGTAGGGGAACCTCGTCTTTTTCCCTGTTGGGTGGCGCTTACGTGCTCATGCCGCTACCCCCTTTCCTGGGGGACGAGTCGCAAATCACGTTTCTTCCTGAGGATGGAATTGGGCCTTTTGCCGGCTTGGGCTGGACTGCCGGCTTCGGCATGGGGAACAGGGTCGGCCCAGGCAACCTTTTCTTGGAAATACGCTGGTCCCACGATATGTTCACCAACAGAATCGAATGGGGTGAAGGTGGGGGGGCGGATTTTCGCCGAAGCGTGGTAAGCGTGTCTTTGGGTTACGAGTTTGGCTTTTTCCGCAGAAGGTAGCAGAGGAGGGTGGGCGACAAATGAGAAAGCGTAATACATTCGGCTTGCTCGGCATCCTGGCCTTTGCCGGCTTTGCCTTATCGTGTTACACTGGCACCGAGCTTATAAGCCCACACGCGGACATCAACAGAAGTGAACTTATGCTGCTTGCACCCAGCTCCGACAAGCCCTACGACTATAGGAACAGCTACACCCTGGTCGTCACATTGCGCCCAAGAACGGTTCTAAGCACGGCGCAAATAGAATGGTACAGCGACGACGATGGGGTAGTCTTTGTCAAACAAGATACAAGGCGTCCTTCCTCTGGATTTGGTGGAAATGGAAGGGCGACGGTGACAATAGTGGGCTACGACGTAGGTACCGTGGAAATCACGGCCAGGGTTTCCTGTGCGGACGGATCTTTCGATGACATCGAGCTTTCCAGCATTGTTGTGGTTGTGGAGCCTTAACAACCCCCGAACAGCCGTAGCCGCCAATATATGGGGCAAAACCGCTGGCGGCGTGAAAAAAGTCGCAAATTCGGGGCCCAAAACGGCTCTTTTCGCGCTTAGCCTGGCTCGTCCCCCTTGCAAAGTTCCGAATAATCCTGTACGTTGTAAATAGCCCCCGCAGAAAGGGGGCATAACTCATTAATCCATACTGGACTCACAGGCGGGGAATCCGTTCTTTAGTGGGCCAGGAAAAAGTTGAGAGGAGTAAATAAACATGGCGAAACAGTTACTGTTCAACGAGGAAGCCAGGCGCAAGCTGCTTGCTGGAGTAGAGCAGATGTCCAAGGCTGTCAAAGTTACGCTTGGCCCCAAAGGTCGCAATGTCCTTCTGGACAAGAAATTTGGTGCCCCTACCGTCACCAAAGACGGCGTTTCGGTGGCGAAGGAAATCGAACTCGCCGACCCTTACGAAAACATGGGCGCCCAGCTTCTTAAGGAAGTGGCAACGAAGACGAACGATGTCGCGGGTGACGGTACCACCACCGCGACCGTTCTTGCCTATTCCTTGGTCAAGGAAGGCCTCAAGTCCGTGGCCGCAGGCATGACCCCCCTTGAACTAAAGCGGGGTATTGACAAGGCGGTGGAAATTGCCGTCGCCGAAATCAGGAAAAACTCGAAGGACATCAAGGACAAAGAGGAAATTTCGCATGTCGCGTCGGTTTCCGCCAACAACGACACCGAAATCGGTAAAACCATCGCAGATGCGATGGAGAAAGTCGGCAAAGACGGCGTTATCACCGTGGAGGAGTCCAAGACCATGGACACCACGATTGATTTCGTGGAAGGTATGCAGTTCGACCGTGGCTACATTTCCGCGTACTTTGTTACCGACCGTGACACCATGACCACCGTGTACGAGGATGTATACATCCTTATCCACGACAAGAAGGTCTCCAGCATGAAGGATATGCTTCCCCTGCTGGAAAAAGTGGCCCAAAGCGGCAAGCCCCTGCTCATCGTGGCAGAGGACGTTGACGGCGAGGCGCTTTCCACCCTGGTGCTCAACAGCCTTAGGGGGACACTCAAGACCGTGGCGGTAAAGGCCCCCGGCTTCGGCGATCGCCGCAAGGCAATGCTCGAGGACATCGGCATACTCACCGGCGGGCAGGTCATAACCGAGGAACTGGGCATGAAGCTGGAAAACACGGAGATTTCCCACCTCGGCAAAGCCAAGACCATCAAAATCGACAAGGACAACACCACGATCATCAACGGCGGCGGCAAGGCGAAGGACATCCAGGATCGAATCGCCCAGATCAAGGCCCAGATCGAGGACACCACCAGCGACTATGACCGCGAGAAACTCCAGGAAAGGCTCGCCAAGCTCGCAGGCGGCGTGGCGGTAATCAACGTCGGCGCGGCCACCGAGGTCGAGCTTAAGGAGAAAAAGCACCGTGTCGAGGATGCGCTTTCGGCCACCCGTGCCGCCATCGACGAAGGCATTGTTTCGGGCGGCGAGATTGCCCTTATCGAAGCGGCCCTTGCCCTTGAGGAAGCCGATACGGCCGGGCTTACCGACGACGAGAAGGTTGGGTTCAAGATCGTCAAGCGTGCGCTTGAGGAACCAATCCGCCAGATCGCCGAAAATGCGGGCATGGACGGCGCGGTTATCGCTGAACGTGCCAAGAAAGAAGGGAAAGGCATTGGCTTCGATGCAGCAAAGATGGAATGGGTTGACATGATGAAAGCCGGTATCATCGATCCGGCGAAGGTAACCCGCTCCGCACTGCAGAACGCGGCCTCCATCGCCAGCCTCCTTCTTACCACCGAATGCGCGATTACCGACATTCCAGAGAAGAAAGATGCCCCGCCAATGCCAGGCGGCGGCATGGGAGGCATGGGGGGGATGGACTACTAGTCCACCGGCAGCCTAATAGTTGCGTTTGTAAGGCCGTCCGGCACCTAAGATTTAGGTTCTGGGCGGCTTTTTCGTTTCGTGGGCAAACCTTTTGACAAATTCGCCTGCCTATTTTATAGTCAGGTATGGGCTTTTCAAAACCGAGCGTGTTTGGGAAGACCTATACAGCATACCTAAGGAGCGTAGCATGGCTATCGTTACTGTTTCCCGCGAACTGGCGGCCCTAGGCGACGAAACCGCACAGGAACTGGCAAAATCTTTGGGCTACCGCCTTGTCGATAAGGACACGCTGGAAAAACGGATACAGTCATACGGAATTAAAGTCAAGAAGTTCAAAAAGTACGACGAGCGCAAGCCTTCGTTTTTCGCGGCCTTTTCCCAGGACAGGGACGAGTATCTACATTACCTGCGAAAGGCCATTCTTGCCGAGGTGGAGCATGGAAACAGCGTGCTTGTCGGCAGGGGGACCTGCAATATCCTAAAAAGCTTGCCGGCTCTTATTTCCATCTTCATGTCGGCACGGGGCGAAGTCCGTGTCGAAAGGGTAAAAAGCCACTTCCGCTGCGACGACAAGCGGGCATGGCAGATTATCGAGCGCAGCGACAGGGATCGCACTGGTTTCCACCGATATTTCTTCGACATTGAATGGAAAGACCCCGGGAACTACCACCTTTCCCTCAACACGGGGGTTTTCAGCCCCAGGGACTGCGCGGAAATCGTCAACTCGTTCAAGGAACGGGTTTTTACCCGTGGGGCGGAGGCCCAAAATGTTGCAATCCTAAAAAACCTAGGCCTCGAACACCAAATAAAACACCGGATACTGTACGAGCAGGAACTTCCCATCCGCTCTTTTGAAATATCGGTTTCGGGCAACATTGTTACGATACACGGTTCGACAAATTCCCAGACTTTGTCGGATACGGCCGTAAACTTGGCCCGTGAGGTGGCAGGCCGGGTGACCATACGGAACGAGATACAACTATTTAGATAGAGGATTTCAAGAAAAACCAAAGGAGCGTAACCATGGGTATCATCACTGTTTCCCGCGAATTGGCTACCCTGGGCGACGAAACCGCCCGAGAGCTGGCAAGATGTATGAACTACCGCCTTATCGACAAAGACGTGCTTGAGGAACGCATACAGTCATACGGGGTCGAGGCCAAAAAGTTCCAAAAGTACGACGAGCGCAAGCCCTCGTTTTTCGCGGCGCTTTCCCAGGACAGGGACGACTATCTGCATTACCTGCAGGCGGCCATTTTTGCCGAGGCCAAACAGGGAAGTTGCGTGATTATCGGCAGGGGGGCGAACGTAATACTAAAAAGTATGCCTGCCCTTATTTCCGTGTTCCTTTCGGCACGGAGCGAAATCCGTATCGAAAGGGTGAAAAGCTATTTCCACTGCGACGACAAACGGGCGGCGCAGATTATCGACCGCAGCGACAAGGACCGCAACGGTTTCCAGCGGGCTTTCTTCGACATTGAATGGGGGCATCCGGGGAACTACCATCTTTCCTTGAACACGGGAATTTTTAGCCCTACCGAATGTGCCGAATTCGTCTGCTCGCTTAAGGATCGGCTTTTTACCTCGGAATCCGAGGCACAGAACCTTAAAATGCTCAAGAGCCTGGCCCTTGGGCATCAGATAAAGCACCGCATACTGTACGAGAAGGAGCTCCCCATCCGTTTCCTTGAAATATCGGTTTCGGACGACATCGTTACCCTGTACGGCACGACCAACTCGCAGGCATTGCTGGATGCCGCCGAGAATGCAGCCAAAGAGGTTGCGGATTCATCAAAGGTGCGGAGCGAGATACAGATTATACGGGAGTACGGCGTAATGCCGTAATGCGATCACATAATTATGTGATTGAACTTAGCCGTTCCTGGATTGCCTCGTATTCCAGGTTGTCCGTCTGTTCACGCAGCCAGGGTACCAAATCCCCGTCGGATTCATACTCGAAGGCTTCCAGGCTTTGCAGTATGTCCTCCATAAGGCTTGACTTGAACTGCTTGCAGGCAGTCAGGAACTGGGCAAGCAAGGCTGTATCCGGCGCGCTTGCCATGGGTTTCTCCCCCGTATCCACCTGATGGGCTTCAATAAAATCCTTTAGCTGCGAATGCAAAAGGCTTGCCTTTTCGATAAAAGGCCCGTGCTTGGCCTTGATAAACTCTATGTCCCCCCGGCGGCTGGCACCTTCCAAGGCTTCGGCGGCTTTCCCCAAATCGCCTGCGTATATTCCGTAATTTGAGCCTTTAAGCCCGTGAACCACAACGGTATACTCCTTAAGGGTTTCGGGCAGGGACAGCATCCCCACCGAGGCATTCAGTTTGTCCAGGTTCGCCGAGATATGCTTGCACCAGGCACGAAGCACGTCCATGTACGCATCGGGAGGGAAATTCCGCAGGCCTTCCTGAAAATCGATACCCTCTATGACGGTACCCCTAAAAATATCGGGGGACATTTCCATTTTCTCTCCTTTCACTTTCTGTTTTTCCTTAATTTTCGGCTTTCGCCGTTGCAACTACTTCTAACATTATACCACTGTTTTGGCAGGATTCATACCTTTGGGCCGGCTAATTTCAGCACAAGACGACAGCCTAAACTATCGTCCCACCGCCAAGCACAATATCCCCGTCGTACAGCACGGCCGCCTGCCCTGGGCTAATCGCCCGTTGGGGGGAATCGAATTCAATGTGCAGCTCATCCTCGCCGATTTGCTCGACCAGGGCAGGCTGTTCCTCTTGAAGGTAGCGGGTTTTGGCGCTAAGCCGCAGGGGCTTGTCCAGGCGGGCGCAGGCGATCAGGTTGATGCCCCTGGCGACAAGGCTTTTGCGGTAAAGGCTGCTGTCCGGCCCAAGGGTGACGGTGTTGTCCGGGACGGATTTGCCCGCGACATACAGCGGGACATTGGCGGCCACGCCAAGGCCCCGTCTCTGGCCTATCGTGTAACGTATGATCCCCCGATGCCTGCCCAGAACCTTCCCCTGGAAATCGACGATGTCACCTGCAGGCCAGCTTTTGCCTGTGTATGCCTCGATAAAATCGCCATAGTCCCCCTTTGGCACGAAGCAGATGTCCTGGCTTTCGGCTTTAGCGTTATTGACAAAATTTTTGTCTTCGGCCATCTCCCGCACCTGCTGTTTCGAAAATTCCCCCAGGGGGAAACGGGAGTGCCCAAGTTCCTGCTGGCTAAGGCAGTACAGCACATAGGTCTGATCCTTTTTTTCGTCGCTGGATTTGCACAAAAGAAACCTGCCGCTAATCGGATCCTGCTTTACCCTGGCATAGTGACCCGTCGCAAGAAAGTCGAAATCGTCCAAGGCCATTTGGAGCAGGCGCAGATTGAATTTGACGTAGCGGTTGCAGTCGATACAGGGGTTGGGGGTTGCGCCCCGCTCGTAGGTATCCACGAACCGCCGAATTACATCCCGTTCGAATTCTTTGGTAAAATCCAGAAGGTAATGGGGAATGCCCAGGCGGGCGGCAACGGCTTTGGCATCGCTGATATCCTGCGGGGAGCAGCAGGCCCCCTGGGGCATTTTGCCGATCCGGCAGGCATCCTGGCCTTGATCCGCGTGGAGCTTAAATGTCACGCCGACGCAGTAATAGCCCTGCTCGATCATCAGGGCTGCGGCAACGGAACTGTCCACCCCGCCCGACATGGCGATAAGGGCTTTAGGCTGCATGCTTACACCGAGTTTACTTTAGGCCCGCCACCGCGGCGTTGATTTCGGATTCGCAGGAACGCATTGCGAGTATCGTTTTTTCGATGAGCGCATCGAGTTCCCAGCCCAGCATAGCCGCGCCTTTTTCGATGACATCGCGGGAACAGCCCGCGGCAAAAGCCGGGGTTTTGAATTTCTTTTTTACGGACTTTACTTCCATGTCCATGACGCTTTTCGAGGGGCGGATGAGCGAGGCGGCCCATATAAGGCCGGTAAGCTCGTCCGTTGCGAAAAGGATTTTTTCCATAAGGTGTTCGGGCTTGAATTCCACGGGGACAAGGCCGTAACCGTGGGAACATGAGGCGCGAATTAGTTCCCCGCTGGCCCCCCCTTCCCTTAGCAGTTCCTGCGCCTTTATGCAATGCTGGTCTGGGAATTGTCCAAAGTCGATGTCATGCAGAAGTCCCACAAGCCCCCAGAATTCCTCATCATCGCCAAAGCCATTCTCCCTGGCGAACCAACGCATAACCCCTTCGACAGTAAGGGCGTGCTGAAGGTGAAAAACATCACTGTTAAACTGCCTAAGCAGTTCCCAGGCCTGTTGCCGATTGATTTTCGCATCCATGGGAAAAGTATAACAAGATCATGAAAAGAGGTCAAACTCATTCCTCGCCATCGTCGGCCCCAAACTTCCTGTGCAGCGTCTTGCGGCCTATGCCCAGGGTTTCCGCGGCACGGCTTTTGTTGCCCTTATGAAAGGCAACGGCACCACGGATAATGATTTTTTCCGCTTCCTCGAGGCTGATGTTCACGGGAACCCTTACCCAGTCCTCGTCCCCGGCGGACTGCAGGGACGGGGGCAAGTCGTCCACGCCGATGAGGGAACCCTGGCACATTACCACGGCGCTTTCAATGCAGTTGCGCAGTTCGCGGATGTTGCCTGGCCAGTTGTAGGCATGAAGGCGGGAATATGCCTTCTCGCTGATACCCTCGACGGCCTTGCCGTTGTCGGCGGCAAATTCCTTGAGGAAGCTGCTTGCCATAAGTGGAATGTCGTCCTTGCGATCACGCAGCGGAGGCACGCTTATGCTTACCACGTTAAGGCGAAAATACAGATCCTCCCGGAAATGGCCTTTCTCGATTTCGGCCTTAAGATTCCTGTTTGTGGCGGCAATGATACGGACATCGGTCTCGACCGTCTCCTCGCCGCCCACCCGCTCGAATTCACGCTCCTGCAAAACCCGCAGCAACTTTATCTGCAGGTTCTGATCGATTTCGCCAATCTCGTCCAGGAAAAGCGTCCCCCCGTTGGCAAGCTCGAAACGCCCACGCCGCCTCGAGACCGCCCCCGTAAAAGCCCCTTTTTCATGGCCGAACAGTTCGCTTTCCAAAAGGTTCGACGAAAGCGCCGCACAGTGAACCCTAACCAGCGGCTTGCCCTTACGTGGCGAAAGTTCGTGAATCGCATCGGCGACAAGTTCCTTCCCCACGCCGGATTCCCCCGTTATAAGAACCGATGCCCTGGTCGGCGCAACACGGCCTATGGTATCAAGGACTTTCCGCATTACGGGGGACTTGCCGATCATGTGCTGGGAAAGGCGGGAGCGTTCAAGGTCGGCTTCCATTTCCCGGTGCCGCAGGACAAGCTCCCTGTTTTCCAGCGCGCGTTTTACCAGCATGGAAAGGCGGCCAAGGTTGACAGGCTTGGTAAGGAAGTCCCATGCCCCCTCCCGCATTGCCGCAACCGCGTTTTCCACCGTGCCGTGCCCCGTAAGAACGATTACCGGGAAACCGGGCGTCTCCGCCAATATGCGGCGCATAAGCTCCCCGCCGTCAAGGCCAGGCATACGCAGGTCGGTGATCACAAGATCTATGTCGCCTTTGCCGAAAAGTTTCCAGGCCTCGTTTCCGTCGGCGGCGCACACCGTATCGTAGCCATCCATTTCAAGGGAGGTGGCAAGCCCTTCGCGGATGTTTTTTTCGTCATCCGCAATAAGGATTTTGAATTTCATCGCTTACAATGCCCCTGTCATGTTCCTGTTTTCATGCCCCTGCCCGGCATCGCCTACGCGGAGCCCTTATACGGAAGAAGCCGCTGCTCTTTTTGGTAAACAGGCAGGGTGATCTCAAAAACGGTCCCCCCCTCCTCCCTTGAGTCTACCAAAATTTCGCCGCGATGCTCCCTAATGATTTTATACACAAGGGTTAGCCCCAGCCCCGTCCCATTGTCCTTCGTGGTAAAATATGGCTCAAAAATTTTGCCAATATTCTCCTGGCTAATCCCAACGCCAGTATCGCATATACTCATGCGAATTTCACTGTCCGATGCCATAGTGGCAATGGTCAAAAGCCCCCCGTCGGGCATGGCAGCTTGGGCGTTCCTTACAAGGTTCAGCAGCACCTGCTTAATGTAACGTTCGTCGATAAGCACGGGGGGGAGGTTTTCGTCAAGTTCCAGAAAAAGGCGGATGCGGGATTGATCCAATTCCGCCCCGACAAATTCGGCAAGCTCATGGATTATAAGATTGGGATCCCCCTCCCGCAGTTCAAGGCTCATGGGGCGCACCGCGAAAAGGAAATCGACGACGATACGGTTCAGGCGTTCAACCTCTTCGTTAATGATGCCGAAATATTTGTCGAACAGGGCTTCCGTCTGCCTGCCCTTCTCGCCGTGAAACTTTATATCCCCGCCAGTGTCTTTGCTGGCTACCCTTTCTTTGCTTAGGGCCTTCTGCATAAGCTGGAGGTGGATGGAGATGGCCCCAAGCGGGTTTTTGATTTCGTGGGCAACACCGGCGGCAAGCGTCGTAAGGCTGGCAAGGTTTTCCGCACGGCGCAGCCTTGTTTCCCTGGTTCGCTTTTCGGTAATGTCCTCGACGTGGACAAGGGAGCCGGTTATCCGCTGCCTGTCCACCAAGGGATGGACGCTAATGGAAAGAAGGCGATTATGGCCCCGTGCCGCAATATCCTCCTCGTGTTCCAAAACACGGTCGCCGTTTTGAAGGGTTTTCCTGAAAAAGCCTGCAAGATCCCCGTCAAGGACGAGTTCCCACAAAAGGCCGCCCTCCGTCTGGCTCAATGGCAGGAAACGCAGTGCGGACTTGTTCGCCAATATCAGCGAATGCTGTTCGTCGCAAACCAGGATCCCAAGCGGCAAGGAATCAAGCACGGCCCGCAGCCGAAGGATTTCCTCCGAAGCGGAAACAAGAAGTTCCCGGTACTGCGCCTCGGTAAGGCTGCTCTTGCTGAGCGCCCTCCAGTAAAAGCCGCTCATCCTGCCATGTCTTCCCTTAGCTGGGAGAACAGCGATTCAAGACTTAGCTCCGGCCTTTGGTTGTAAATGACGTAAGCCGTCCGAGCATCCTCGATCCGCTTCTTCCACATTTCACGGTACTTGATCTTGTCGGCACCCGACTCGCACATGGCAAGCGCCTCCGCCACAAGCTGAAGGTTCAGGAAAAGGAAACGGGGGAAGGACCTCCCTTCAAAACCCAGGGTCTGGGAAACCAGCGTCGCCACCGTCTGCCCCGCCTCCTCCGCCCGTTCAAGCCCGGCATTTTCGGCGATTCGGGCGCAGTAGCTTCCCAGGATGTTAAGTGCAGGCGATATGTCCGCAATGCCCCGGCTCCTGCCCAGGACCACCGCCGCCCTCGTAATTGCCGCGATAAAAAACGCCGCCAGGGGCAAGAGTTTTTCCGAAGGCTGGGGCGTGAAAGAATCGAGATAAGCCGCGACAATTCCGGTCGTCGGCACCATCCCAGCCGCACTTTGAGAGGGGGCGTTTTCCCGCGCCGCAGGCGATGGCTTGCCGTCCAGGGCCAAGCCGTCGCCATTCATGTTACGGGTATCCCTAAAAACCCTGCGGATAATTTCCCGTTCCTCGTCGGCACTACGAAGGTTAAAGCGGTAAGGCCGCAGGCGTGAAAGGATCGTAGGCATGACGGATTCCCGTCTCTGGGCGGTAAGGATTATGCAGATTGATTCCGGCGGCTCCTCCAAAAGTTTAAGCAGGGCATTGCGCGCGTCTTCCTTCATGCGGTCGGCATTTTCTATGACCAGCGTTTTTCTTTTTACCGAGGGGGACAGCCGGCTCCAGTAAGCGGCCTTCCTAACCTGGGCGATGGGGATGGCCTCGCCCATGCAGTCGTCCTCAAGCTTGAAGGCGTTTTTTGTAAGCGAGGCGGAAAGTTTTTCCAAGGCACTGGCAGCCGCATCACCGGCGGCGATTCTTTCAAATTCGTCAAGCTCCTCTTCCAGCGACTGCAGGAGGGACAGTGGGTTAAGCCTGCCCGACTTCGATTCGAATTCCCACACGGCGGGGGAAAAGCGCCCAAGGAGTTTCCTAAGCGAACGGACAAAAAGTGACCGCCCCGCCAGCGAAGAGCTGTCCCTAAAAAAAGCGGTGCGGGAGGCCGCTATTTCGGCGGCAAAGCCCCTGGGGCCTATCATCGCCAGATCGGGGTGAATAAGCGAACGATGCCTGGCGCAGGAAGGGCAGGGGCAGTTCCAGAGTGCGTCTCCATTTTCGCAGGAAAGCGCCCGTGCCAGTTCAAGGGCCGCACTCCCCTTCCCCGATGCCGCAGGCCCAAAAAACAGCATGGAAGGCGCAAGCCTGTTTGCAAGAATATCTTCTTTTAGCTGATCCGTAGCGGCCTGCGCTATGATGTTTTCAAACATATGTACATCCCTCCCTGTATTTCCATAGCCCAGGCAATCATTCCAGGCAACTCCCACCTGCGCCCTATTATAAACGGCATAAGTAGCTCTGCAAAGAAGCTGTTTCTTAGGACAGCCCCGGAATAGAAAAACGGCTGTATCGTAATGAGGAGCAAAATCAGACACACAACAACAACGCCTTCGGCAAAACCCAAAATCGCCCCCAGAAAACGATCCAGCCGATCAAGGCCAAAACCACCGATAATGCCTTTCAGTATTGCTTCCAATATTCTGGCAAGGACAAACACAAGCAGGAACAGGGCAATAAAGGCGATAATTTCCGGAACAGTTGACACTTCCGGCATAAACCTTTCACGGACAAATTCCCCCACCGTCCTAAAGAAAAATATTGCGGAAAGGAGGCCAAAGGCCAGTGCCGCCAGGGACATTATCTCGCTGACAAAGCCCCGTACGACACAGCGCAGAAGAAAAAGGACAATAATTCCCGCAAAGACAAAATCAATAACAGCAATATTCATCGATTGACCTTCCTACCTGCCGTCCCCGTAAAATACTATTCTGCTAATAGAATCGCCGATAATCGCCGCACCGTCAAGACTGCCTATCCGCCTGGCCGCTTCCGCCATGGCTTCCCGCCGCGGGGGATCTTCGGCAAGGCCAGCCACCGCGCGGGAAAGGTTTTCCGCATTCGCCTCGTCGCCGGCCAGAACCAGCGCCGCCCCTTCCCTCTCGAAAAAACGGGCATTCTCCACCTGATCGCCCCTCGTCCCGGATCCGCCCAGCGGGATCAGTATCATAGGCTTGCCAAGCGTTGCGCTTTCCCAGACCGTGCCTGCCCCACTGCGCCCCAAAACCAGTTCCGCAGCGGCAAGAACGTGCGGCATTTCATCCTTGATGTACGGCAAGGGGATATACCCCTTGCTTTGCGGTACACCCCATGACTGCCCAGGCCCGTACTGGTGCAGGACCGTGTAGTGTCGGCACAGATCCCCCAGGCAGGCACTTACAAGCATGTTTACTTCCCTAGCGCCCTGGCTCCCGCCCAGAACCAGCAGGATACGTTCATCCGGCCCAAGCCCAAGAAAGGCCCGGCCTTTTGCCGGATCCGCAGCCCGAAAGACGGGGCGCACCGGGTTGCCGCTTAGCGTCACCCGGCCTTTTGGCAGGGCAGGCAGAAAGCGCAGCGTATCCGTGTATGCGGTAAAAACCCTGCCCCCGGTCCTGCGGACAAAGTGTAGGTTCAGCCTTGTGGCAAGGCCAGGGCTAAAGTCCGATTCGTGGGTAAGAACCGGAATGCCAAGCGAGGCGGCGGCGGCACATGGCGGCACGCTGACAAAGCCCCCCTTGGAAAAAAGGACATGCGCCTTCTGCTTTTTTAATATGCGCCGTGCGGCAAAAAAACCCAAGGCAACCCTAAAGGCATCGGGGATTGTTTTTGGGGAAAGGTAGCGCCTAAGCTTTCCTGCCGGAATGCCGAAAAACTCCAAGCCAGCCCCTTCCACTATGGAGCGATCCATGCCCTTGTTCGAACCAATCCAGAAAACCCGGCATTTTTGCCTTTCCCTAAGGTTTTCCGCCACCGCCAGGCCGGGGTAGATATGCCCCCCGGTTCCTCCGCCAGTAAAAGCGATGTTCACCATGGGGAAATGATACAGCATTGATGTGGAATGGGCAACGTTTGGGAATTTGAGCCTGCTGCGTCAAACCTTAAACTTGGAAACCGCCCTCACCAAGGTGGAAATGTTCTCCCGGTTCCTGCCGCTCAGATCGTTCACGCTGTTCACCGCCTTGTTGACCTGTTCGGTGCCGACGGCCATCTCGTTAATCCCGCTGGTTATCTCCTGCGTCGCCCTTTCCAGGTTCTTGCTCTCCTGAATCACTTCCTTGCTGCCCTCGCGCATTTCCAGGGCCCCGCCCTTTACCTGCTGCGTTATGTCGTTTACCTGGCCAGAGGCGCTAAGGACCTGTTTGCTCCCCTGGGCCTGCTCTTCCATCGCGCTTCGGATCATTTCCTCCTGCTCCGCCACGGTCCTTACCCCCTGGTCTATCGCATCGAACCTGTTCATTACGTTATCCGTGGAGCGGGTAATTTTGGCGATGGATTCCGAAATCTTTTTTAGGACCTCGCCAATGGTCTTCGACTGCTCGGTGGAGGATTCGGCCAGCTTGCGTATCTCGCCGGCGACTACCGCGAAACCCTTGCCCGACTCGCCCGCGCGGGCGGCCTCGATCGCGGCGTTCATCGAAAGCAGGTTCGTCTGGCTGGCGATGTTCTCCATTACGGCGTTAATGTTAAGAAGACCCTCGGACTCCCTGGCAATCTCCCTTATGTCGGTCACCACGTCCTGGATGCTGACCTTGCCCGTCTCCGAGGCCTCCTTTAGGCTTTCCACGCTGGCGGCGTTCTTGACAAGGGTCTGCGTGACCGACTGGATGTTGGCCATAACCTGTTCCAGCGCGGAGGCCGCCTCGGACACGGCCCCGGTCTGGCGTTCGACGTTGCCGTTAAGCTTGCCGATGTTGACGCTGACCTGCTCCATGGTGGCGTTGGTTTGGGTGACGCTGGCGCTCTGGTTCATTACCCTCCCCTTTACGTTATGGATGTTGGCGGTGATTTGGTTCATAGCCGAGGCGGTATGGGACATGTTGCTGGCAAGCTCGTTGCCGATCTCGGACAGCTTGCCCGCCTGCTGCTTGATCGCCTCGATCATCTTTCGAAGTTCCTCCATGGTCAGGTTGAAGGAGCGGGAAGCCCTGGCGATTTCGTCCCTGCCATTTTCCGGAAGCCTCTTGGTAAGGTCGCCGTCCGCGGCCCCGTCAATGGCGTCGGTTAGAAGGCGAATCGGCTTGAGTACCCGCGATACAAGCAGGAGCATAACGGCTGTCATAACTATAATGATCACGAGGCAAATCATAATAGTATTGAAGCGCGAGGCGGCGGTAGTCGCGATGGCAAGCTCCTGGGAGATGCCCATGAAGAACATACCGACGGGGTTGCCGTCCGCGCCGCGCAAGGGGAAATAGTAGGCGAGGTAGGGTGCGCCGAGCAGGTTCTGGCGCAGCCGGATCGATTCCCCCCCTTGGATAACCGCCGCCACGATTTCGGGCTCGGCGACAAAACCCACGGCGCGCTGGCCGGTTTCGGGCTTGGCGATAGTGGACGAGACCGAGATGTTGCCCACGAAAACCATTGCGTCCACGGCAAACTGGTCGTAAATCCTGTCCAGAAAATGGTTCATGCCAACGTCAAAGTTGGCCACGACGCTGCCCAGAAACCTGTCCCCGTCCATAATGGGCGAGGAAGTGGTCATGACCATCGGGGACGTTGGCGTGGGCGTGTAAAGCGTAAGAACCTCGCGCCGCAGCCCCGCCGCTATCGAGGGAACCCCGGTAACATTATCACCGTACGAGTGCTGCATTTGGGAACGCGCAAGGGTTATGCCGTTGTGGTCCGCGACGATAAAGGCATCCATTTCCAGCATTTCCTTCCTTTCGGCCAGGTACCGCCAAACCTCCATCCTGTCCCCGGCGTCGATACGCCTTATCAGCCCCGCGCTGTCGCCCATCGCCATGGCCGCCATGCGCGTTTTCTGTTCGTATGCGTCAAGGTAGGCGCGAACCGATAGAATCGCCGCGTCCATCCTTTCCTCAGCGAAAGTGTTGACGCGGCTTGCCGTGGTTATGGACATATGCACGGCGACAAAGGCAACCAGGGTAAATAGCAAACCCAGGATTGGAACGGTCATCTTACTTTTCAGGCTTTTGAACATAAGCGCACCCCTTTCACAGAAGAAGATAGATTACATTTTGTTTCCAAGGGGATTCGGTTATCGCAACCGCAAGCCCTGTAGTTGTATATTGTACACGCCACCAAGGGGAAGGTCAAGCGGCGGCGTATGCAAAATGCCGGCCCCCCAAAGTGCCCCTGCTCGTGGAGCTTGGAGAAACAGATGGTAAAATTTTCCTTGACAATTCCAGTCGCAAATAGTACGCTACGAATAGGCGGGTAAAAAACGCTCAAAGTGTGGTGTTTTGGGAAGCACCCGCAACGCACGATTATTAATTTATAAGGAGATTCCCCTAATGAACAAGATGGACACGGCTGATTTTCAGGCATTAGCCAGACAGGACAGGAACAAGCTTCTTACGGGTATCGTCGTCATGGCGGCCTTGAACTTTACGCTTCTTCTTGTCGGCCTTGGGGTCGGGAGCTGGGCGGTTGCGCTGGGCCTTCTCGCGCCTGCCATGGTTGGGCTGTTTGCGCTTGCTGGTTACCTTGGCCTGCGCCTGGCGAAAAAAATGGAGCGCGACAGCTACGAGGAAGGGATGCACCTTGTAATGGAAGGCGCTCCCATGAGCTGCACGATCACCGACGAGAAGGGAGCCGTCCTTTTCTGCAACGACCGGGCTGCGGGCATGTTCAAGACAAACAAGCGCGAGTACGCCCAAAAACTCTTCGGCGACTTCCTTCCAGAGGTTCAGCCGGACGGCACCAGATCGATGGAGATGGCCGGGAAGCACATACATACGGCCTTCAGGAACGGCAGGGACAGCTTCGAGTGGTGGCACCAGATGGGGCCGGGGGGCGAGCAGATTCCCTGCGCGGTCGACCTCGTCGCCGCGTCGGTCTACGGCATGTCGCGCATACTTGTGTTCCTTACCGACCAGCGTAGGACCCATGCACTGCAAAGGCAGGAAGAGGCGCTCAAGGAAAGGATGCAGGCGGTTCTGGATGCCGCTCCCATGCTCTGCGGCATCTTTGACGCGGACGGCAACGTCATGGAGATGAACAAGGAAGCTGAGCGCCTGTTTGGCATACCGAACAAGCAGCTTATGATTACCAATTACTCCGACTTTTTGCCTCCGCGCCAGCCGGACGGCACCGATTCGATAAAGAAAACCGCCGAGACGCTCAGGAAAGTCCTCAGGGAAGGCAGTTACGAGCACGAGTGGGTATACCAGTACAAGGGCGGGGTGCCGATCCAAACTTCGGAGACGCTTAACTGCATAGAGGTTGACGGCAAGAAAATGATCATCTCCTACAGCCGCGACATGCGGGCGGAACACGCAGCAAAGGAGGCGGAAGTAGCCGCCCAGAAAAGGCTTAACACCATGATGGACAAGCTGAACGGGCAACTCGAGTCGCAGTCCGCGGCGATCAACGAGTCCTCCGCGGCAATCGAGGAAATGGTCGCGAACACGCGGTCGGTCAGCACAACCCTTTCCAAAAACGCCGAGAACGTGAAAGACCTGCAGGAGGCCTCCGCCATCGGGCATTCCGGCCTTGCCGAGGTGGCGACGGACATCAAGGAAATCGCCCGCGAGTCCGAGTCGCTTCTGGAGATCAACTCGGTGATGCAGAGCATCGCCAGCCAGACGAACCTGCTTTCGATGAACGCCGCAATCGAGGCGGCGCACGCCGGGGAGTCGGGCAGGGGCTTCGCGGTGGTGGCGGACGAGATCCGCAAGCTTGCCGAATCGTCAAGCAAGCAGTCAAAGACGATTGGCGGGGTGTTAAAGAAAATCAAGGGCTCCATCGACAAGATAACCAAGTCCACCGACAACGTTATGACCAAGTTCGAGGCGATAGACGGCGGCGTCAAAACCGTCGCGCAACAGGAACACGGCATACTCAACGCCATGGAGGAGCAGAGCTCTGGCAGCGCGCAGATAATGCAGGCGATATCCCATGTGAACAACATCACCGGACAGGTGAAAGAGGATGCCAGGCGGATGGTCGAGGCGGCGGCGAAGCTTACGGTTTAAGCCCCTGGGCTAATGCAATGCACACTGCGCTACCCGAGATGCGCAGTGTGCATTGTGTCACAAAGGCTAATCGGCGAACATGGCGGTCGAAAGGTACCTTTCCCCCGTGTCGGGCAAAATGACAACAATATTTTTGCCTTCATTCTCTGGCCGCAGCGCAAGCTGAAGCGCCGCCCAGACTGCCGCCCCGGAAGAAATCCCCACCAGCAGGCCTTCCGTTTTTGCAAGCTCCCTCCCCATGGCAAAAGCGTCCTCGTTGGACACTGGTATCACTTCGTCGTATATGTTTGTGTTCAATATTTCCGGCACAAAACCCGCCCCAATGCCTTGTATCTTATGCGCACCCGCCGTGCCTTTGGACAGCACCGGCGAACTTTCGGGTTCCACTGCCACTATCTTGATACCGGGGTTCTTTGATTTCAGGTACTCGCCCGCCCCTGTTATCGTGCCCCCGGTACCTACCCCGGACACAAAAATGTCCAGCTTGCCGTCCGTGTCTTCCCATATCTCGGGGCCCGTGGTTTTGCGGTGAACTTCGGGGTTGGCCATATTTTTAAACTGCCCAGGCATAAAGGCATTCGGAGTGCTTGCGGCAAGTTCTTCCGCTTTTTCGATGGCTCCCTTCATGCCTTTCGCGCCTTCGGTAAGCACAAGTTCCGCGCCAAATACTTTCAACAAGTTTCTTCTTTCTATGCTCATCGTCTCGGGCATGGTAAGTATAAGCCTGTAGCCCCGCGCCGCAGCTACAGAGGCAAGCCCAATTCCCGTGTTGCCGCTGGTCGGCTCGATTATGACCGAGTCCTTTGTAAGCAGACCCTTTGCCTCGGCATCATCCATCATTGCTTTTGCAATCCTGTCTTTTACGCTGCCCGCCGGGTTGTTGCGCTCCAACTTGGCGATTAGCGCCGCTTTTAGCTTGTGCTTTTTGTGAAAATTTGACAGTTCCAGCAACGGCGTGGAACCTATCAAGTCCGTCAAGTTTTTGTAGATTTTCCCCATTTATGTCCCCCTTGCTCATTTCTTCCCTAGCACATAACCACCCAAGCATGGCCTTTTAGCATAGGTTAGTTTACCCTAACTGATTTGTCAAGCGGCGGGTTCTTAAAGCCCTAAGCACCTTGCCACCAAGCCTGCCCCCGTGCTAGGCTAAACTTATGCGTTTAGTGTGCCTTGATCTCGAAGGGGTGTTAATCCCCGAAATATGGATCGCCTTTTCCCAGGCGACGGGAATCCCCGAACTGCAAAGGACGACCAGGGACGAACCCGATTACGACAAGCTTATGAAGTTTAGGCTGGGCATACTCGCCGAAAAAGGGCTTAAACTCGCCGACATCCAAAAGGTCATTTCCCGCATGGATCCCCTGCCAGGCGCAAGCGAGTTTGCCAACTTGCTGCGGGAACGCGCCCAGCTTGTGATCCTTTCGGACACTTTCGAACAGTTCGCCAAACCGCTAATGAAAAAGCTTTCCTGGCCCTGCCTGTTCTGCAACAGCCTGCTAAGCGATCCCGACGGGAAAATCACGGGCTACAGGCTAAGGCAGAACGACGGCAAGCGGGAGGCGGTAAAGGCATTCAAGTCGATGGGCCTAAGCGTTTTTGCCGCCGGGGATTCCTTCAACGATCTTTCGATGATTCACGAGGCGGATTTTGGCTGCCTGTTCCGCGCACCCGAATCAATAAGAAAGGGATACGCCAACATCCCCTGCACCGACACCTACGACGAACTGCTTTCCCGTATCGACGGCTTTTTGCACGGCAGTTAACCCGTAATCCGCAATGCCGGCGGCATTGCAAGGCATTACAGCCCTTCCACTGTCCATGTCTGGAAGTCATCCCTGGGATCGTACCTAATCTCGGACCTGAACTCGGTTATGGGGATCCACCTTACCATGAAGGTAACAAAATTGTGCATCTCGACCCTGGCACCAGGGGTGCGGGGGCGGTAGGGCGTCATCCTCCAGTCCAGCGAGGCATCCCAGTCGCCCAAGGAACGTTCCGCCCTAAGCGTGAGGCCCCTGATTTTAAAGCCGGAACGCCTCCTTGCCTCCATTGCCTCATCACTGGAGCCAAACCTGAAAGAGTCGATTAAGTCCAGGAACAGGTTGTTCTGGCGGCCGTCCGGCAGCTCAATAGGGGCATCGCGGAACAGGGGCCAGTTCCTGAAATACCGGAAGATGTCGTTGTTGTCCGAGTTGGCGGTCAGGCTCAGGCGCATAAACCTCGTATCCACGCCGGCACCCAGGCCAAAGGTAAACCTGGAGTCGGTAAAGCGTTGAAGGTTGAAAGTAGTGCTGGAGTCCACGCGGGCAAAAAAATTGTTAATAATACCGCTACGGGGGCGTGTCTCAAACCTCCTGCCGTACTGAATAAAAAAATCCTCGGGCCTTAGCGTCTGTTCGTCCTCCCCCCGCTGAACCCAGGCCCCAGCCGCACCACCACCCGCTTCCGGATCGAACTCGAAACCCCGGATGTACGAGGCCCTGAACCTTAACATAAGCCCCCACCTCGTCATGTTCAACTGGGAGGTAAGCCTGGTAAGTTCCACATCCTCGGTATTCACCTGGAAGGTTTGGCTGAAGTTGCCGAAATTTCTGACGGTTATCGTATGGGTCAAGTTGAACGGATCATGAACCCCACTACGATCGCTGTCGGGGAACCGTATGCCCCAGTTAGCCGTGGTGTTGGTTATCCACACATTGAAGTTACCGGTCATCAAATACGCGCGATCCCTGGGGGGAAGGTGGGTGGTAAACGTTAGGGTCTGGTTCAGGTCCATCACCCTGGCGCCAAAGGTTCCTATAAGCTGGTGGGCGGTTATCCTTTCGTCGTTCCATCTGCCGTAGACCAAATCCCACTCAGGACCGCCCCCATCCAGCAGATCATCCACCGTGCTGGTGAACTCCGACCTTACGGCAAGCCCAGCCATGTTGTGGCGTATGCCGGACGCGCCGAAAACGGGATGCCTATGGAAAGGCCTAAAGTTGGTGTCGAGGTTGTACGATGTCGTAAAATTCGACTGCCTGTAGTGCTGAAGCCTCGCGTTGGCCAGGGCGGTGTTTATCCTGTCAGTGTCGGGATCCCCATCAGGCGTGACGAACTGGAATTCCGTCGCCTCCTCGTTCAGGTAGGAATACTGCTGCCATGTCCCGCTGCCCGAAAGCGTAAAAGTGTTGACGAAAAAATTATCATGGAAGCGAAAGTTCAAGCCCACGCGGCCGCTGCCCGAAAAATTGGTAAGGACGGATCTTATCTCGGTCCAGTCAACGTCGTCGAATTCCCTCCACCCGCCGCCGTCGAACCTGAGCGTCGATGCGCTTCCCGGGGTCAGACTGTAGTCCAGGCCAAAAGTGGTGTTTGCGGCGGCAGGGCGCGGCACGTCGAAACGCTGGGCAAGCACTGGGGGAACAAGCGTGTCGGCAGGATCCCTAGGGGGGGGGGGCTCGTCCTCCTCCGGAACGGCAAAAGGCGAGATGGGGACACCTATGTTTTCCAAAGGGTTTTCCCGCTCCTCCAGCTGGGCAGGCGCGACAAGGGCCTGCCCAGCCCCGCCCCCACCCAGACGCAGTGGGTTGCCGGTTATCGAAACCCTCGTCCTGTACAAAGTGGCATGGTCGGGGGCAAAGAAGTGCCTCATGGGCGAGTAGTTTGCCAGGATGTTTTCCGGATCGTCAGGGGTTCTGATGGTCCTGAACTGTAGGGTACTGGTAATTGGGTCGATTGAAATGTTCGTGACAAAGGGCCTCATGTCCGGAAACCTAGGCTGAATTTGGCCGCGAAGCTCCCATATATAGTTGCTAAGGGCCTGCTGCGTTATGTCCTGCGCCTCCATTGCGGAGGCACCCTGCTGGAGCATACCGAGCCAGTCCATATCGGTCATTCGGTTCATGAAATCCCTGTCAACAAAGGGATCGGAATAATGGGGAAGCCTCCAGCTAAGGTTGCCGTACCTCCCGCTTATTGAACCGGTAAGCAGGAACCGGTAGCGGAACGGAACCCTGAACGCAAAAAGCCGGGAATGGTTCCAGTCTACTTCCCCGTCGAAATCCGGCCAAAAGGGGGTATAGCCCACCCCGGACCTACCGGGAGGTACAAGCGTCCGCGTAAGGCCTATGCCGGCGCTCAAACTGGTGGTACCCAAAAGTCCACGCCCAGGCAAAGCCATCTCCGTGCCTATATAGGCGCCAAGGTTGCTGTAAAAGTCAACAAGCAGGGCAAGGCTGGGGCCGCCGTCCGGCGCCGCCCTTGTCCCCGTGCTGCGCAGGAACAAACCCTCGCGCTCCCTTTCCATGTCGGCACCGGCACCCAGAATCCTTGTAAGGGAACTTTCCGAACCGCCCTCGTTTCTGGGCCTGCCCAGGATGTACGTAGTCGTGTTGATAAAATTCCCCTCCCTTGTGCGGGTCCCTATCGCCGGGTGGAAAATCATCTGATCCGCAGGGAAAAAGAAAAATGGGATGTAGAAGACGGGTATCTCCCCGACCCTGAGTACCGCGTTAAAAATCGCAAAATCGGACCCGGGCAAAAGCCATACACGCGAGGCCCTAAGCGACCACAGCGATTCCTCGCCCGCGCTTGATATTGTCGCCCCCCTCAGCACGGTTACCTCCTCCTCGTCGCGGGAGATTACCGTCCCGGCAAAAAGGTAGGTGGTGCCCTCGCCTTCCAACGCGCGTTCCGTTATGCCCCCAAGGAAGATGCTTGCCCAGTTGTCCAAATCAACGGTGATGGAATCGCCGCGGAAGGTCTCGATTGTATCCCCCTGGGTCCTCCTGTACAAAACGCCACCGCTTGCGCTGATGATGTTCCTGGTACGGTTAAAAAGTATATCCCAGGCCTGTATCTCGTGGATGGCATCCCCCTCCCTAAGGCTTATGACAACGTCGCCGCTAAGCCGGGCGTACTCCTCGTCAACCGCATAGATCGTGAAGTACTCGGTGGTGCGGGCGGACTCGATGGTGATGATCCTCTGCCCCTCCCGCACGGTCACCTGCCCCTCCAGGGGGAGCCCGTAGTGCTCCCGAAGCCGCCTGGCAAGATCGGCACTGGTTCCACCCTCGGGCAAGCCGTGCCGCCGGCTCCAGGCGGCAAGCTCGGAAAGGGTCGATGTCCTTATATCCATCTCGATGACGTTCTGCGAAGGGCTTAAAGCCGGCCCCTCCTGGGCATAAGCCAGGGCTGCGAAGAAGAAAAGGAAAACGGGAAGGCGCCTAAAACCAGGCAAACGCAAGGCCGGCAGCCGCCATGCCTTTTCAAAAAGCGATTTGAAAAAGCCCGATCCTTCCGGTGTTTTTCTCATCCCTTGCCTTTTCTACCCATCTGGCCTTTCCCCGTTTTTTTCCGCTGGGGCGGCGCAGCACCGGAAGGAGCGCCATTTTTCCGCCCCAGCATTTCCCTTATGTATTTTCCGGTGTGCGAATCGGCGCAGTCGGCGACCTCCTCCGGGGTACCCGTCACGATGACCTCCCCCCCCCTGTCGCCGCCTTCGGGACCAAGGTCGATAATGTGATCCGCCTGCATAAGCACGTCAAGATTGTGCTCTATCATGATAAGCGTGTTCCCCTGATCCGCCAGCCGCTGTATCACCTCCATAAGCTGCTTCACGTCGGCGAAGTGCAAGCCCGTCGTCGGCTCGTCCAAGAGGTACATGGTTTTGCCTGTGGAGCGTTTGGAAAGCTCAAGGGCCAGCTTTACGCGCTGGGCCTCGCCGCCGGAAAGGGTCAGGGCGGACTGGCCGAGCTTGACGTAGCCAAGGCCCACGGAAAGCAGGGTGTACAGCTTGCGGGCTATGTGGGGGATCGAGGCGAAAAAATCCGCCGCCTCCTCTATGGTCATGTCCAGCACGTCGGCTATGTTTTTCCCCTTGAACCGAATGTCCAGGGTCTCACGGTTGAAGCGCCGACCGTGGCAAACGTCGCAGGTTATGTAAACGTCGGGCAGGAAGTTCATCTCGATTTTTATCGTCCCGTCGCCCTCGCAGTTCTCGC
>Ga0209755_10000997_pt1 | contig 47584 bp, 50 predicted proteins | sample TergutCo191P1_FD_187301 | JGI IMG/M metagenome (GOLD analysis project Ga0209755, IMG submission 187301) | Cornitermes sp. P1 segment gut microbial communities from Petit-Saut dam, French Guiana - Co191P1 (SPAdes) (version 2) | ecosystem: Host-associated > Arthropoda: Insects > Digestive system...
GGGGGGGGGGGGGGGTAGAAATTCGCTAAAACTCATCATCCGAGGAATGTTAGCACTGCTTGTCAGTGTATTTTTATTCGCGCAGTCAACCCCCGCTTCTGCCGCCGGCACTCCCTGTTCTATCACCCCGGTTCTCACCGAAGCAAACCTCAATACCTGCATCGCCGAAGCACCCACCGACAACAGTGAGTTCGCCATCACCCTCGGCGCAGACTTCAATATCACCGCCCAAAAAACCATCACCGCGGGCAAAAACATCACCCTTGCCTCCGACGCTACCATTAGAACCCTCACTAGAGACGCCGGTTTCACCGGCATTCTCTTTTCTTTGCCAGCCAACTCGTCCCTAACGCTCAGCAACATCACCCTCGACGGCAACAAATCCACAGTCACAAACTCCACTGGCTCACTTGTTTCCGGTGCTGGCTCGCTTACGCTCAACGCCGCCACATTACAAAATAACATCGCCACCTCCGGCGGCGCCATCTATTCTGCCGGGACAGTCACCATCACCGGTAGCACCATCACCGGCAACGCCGCCACCACCACTGGCGGCGGCATTCGTATCAACGCCACTTCCGCCGTGCTTGTCATTTCGGGCTCCAACATCACTAGTAACATAGCGATTAGTTCCGGCGGCGGAATATATTCCAACGGCACAATCGAAATCACCAACAGCACCTTCAGCTACAACGAGTCCGGTGCTGCTGGTGGCGGCATAATCTCTTCAAACACCACCATAATAACAGGCAGCACCATCACGGGCAACGTAGCTTCCGGCAGCTACTCTGGCGGCGGGCTATACGCGACTGGCGCAATGGAAATGGCGGACTGCACAGTCAGCAACAACATCGCCGGAACGGGCGGCGGCATTCGCATGGATAACGTCTCGGCCACATTTAGTATTTTGCGCACCAACGTCACTGGCAACACGGCAAGCTATAGCAACGGCGGCGGCATATTGTCCAATGGCATAGTCGAGATCATCGACAGCGCCATCACTGGCAATACGGCCGCGTGGAACGGCAACGGCATACAGTTCGCTGGCGGCTCTATGGCGCTGGGCGGCAACACCCAGATTGGCGACGCTCTGGGCAGCAGCAACGGAATCAGCCTATCTTCAAATATGATCATCGGCATCAAGTCTGATTTTGCTGGTTTCGCCAACATCGAGCGCGCCTCCGACCCCTACCTTGGTCGGCCCGTCGTCCAGGGCGCCGCAGGCTACACCGCCTTGGCCTCCGACATCGCGAAGTTCGCCTGGCTGCCAGCCGATTTCGCGCTAGAATTCAACGCCAGTTCGTCTCGAATTGTACTTGGAGAAATCACCGAACCACCCATTGTGCCCGCACCGCCCATCACGCCGCCCAGCACAGGTTTGTTTGGCAGCGACCCCAACCCCGCCACCTCCAGCGCCCTAGGCGTCACAGTCAGCGCCATTGCCATATCTCTAGTAGTCCTCTTTGTCATTGCAAGGCGCTCAACCTCCCGTCACTCTGCGGCACCGTAGGCGCTCGCAGAATCCTTCGCGCCCCCCTACTTCTCCACCGGCGAAATCTGCCAATACCCCGTCTTTTTGCTACCAATCCGCTCTATTATCCCGCGCTTCTTCAGCTCGTCCGTCGCACGTTCAACGGTTTTATCGGTTTTGCCAATCCGCCTAGCGATTTCTTCTGCGGTAGCAAATGGATTATGCGACATCGCCTCCAACACTCCAATCTCCGACTCATTCAAGGGAATTTTTAAACCGACATTTATTCCGACATTTATTCCGACATTTTGGTCAACAATTTCACGTCCAGAATCGGTGATGGCTTTATCATAAACAAACCGTGCCAAATCGCCCGCCTCGCCAGAATTATAATACCCGCTCAGCAAACGGTTAAACTCCACCAAGTCAGAATCCGCCACCGACAACACGCCCGCCCCACCCCGAATCAAAATCGCATTTGCCGCCAAGGCTGCAGTGCGTTTGTTGCCATCCCAAAAAAGCTGGTGATACATGACGTAAAGCAGTAAATTAATAGCTTTTTCAGAGGTAGAACTAGCCGTATCGCCAACGATTTTGTCAATATCGCGAGCAGTTTTTGACCGATTCGGCACCGGTGGACGGTGGCCAGTACCCGCAATACCCACTTGCCCACTGCGCAATTTGCCCCACTCCAAGCTCTCGTTTCGCGAAACATTTTCGTTCAGCTTTTCGATGAACTTCAAGTCAACTTTGATGTTTTTGATGTTGCTCAGCAGCACCCGCCAAGCGTCGCGCAAATTCAAGATTGTCGTGATGTCGTCTAGCCGCGCATTTGGGACATTTATTCCCTCAAGTATCGCCTCGGTTTCGGGAAACGTCGTGTTGATGCCTTCCAGCTTCGCGGCGTCATAAATGCTCTGGGCAACAAGCTTTTTGGCCAGAAGAATGTTTTCGTCTACGGGTATGTGAAATTTGTCTTTCATCATAACCGTCATTATAGCACAAAACCCACCCCCTCGCGAACAGGGTGGACTTCTCCCGCAAAAGATGATATGATAGCTAAAGTTAATGTTTTGAAGATTAAAGTAAATTACAAGGAAGGAAGTGCTGCCCATAAGAGTAAAGTATTGGGGCCAATACTTTTTTGTTCGTCAACAAACGAACAAAAAAGTACAAATTAGACAGAGAAAGGTCGTGAACGAGTTGCTATACGGAGATTCAAATTTAATTTTTGCGTTGGATTGTGATATCGCGACTGCCATAGAAACTATCAACGCCCTCGTAGGGCACAAGTGTACTGTCGGTTTCAAGGTTGGCGCAACGCTGATCTCGTCACCTGGCGGTTTGGGCGTTATTAAATACGCCAAGGAAAAAGGATTTTTCGTGTTTTTCGACCCGAAATATCATGATACGCCGGAACAGATTGGCGGAGCCGTAAAACAGATCGTGAAATTAGGCGTAGACTTGATATCGGCGCATATTTCCGGCGGAAACGAAATGTTGCGGGCGGCGATAGAAAATGCTGATGCCGATAGAATCATTGGGATCGCGGCGTTAACGTCCCTAAGTGACGAGGAGTGTCTGCAAATTTACGGCGCAACCAGAATTAAGGTGTTACACAATTTTGTGGCGGTGGCCCAAATGGCTGGAGTCCGCAATTTTGTCATGTCGGCTCTAGAGCTTGCAGAAATGAGACCTATCGTCAAAGGCGAGATCTTAGTGGCAGGACTCAAGCTGCAAGGCGGTAACGCCAATAAAGGCCAAGCAGCGATCGGTACATTTGCCGACGCTGCAAGACTTGGCGCTAACTACCTAGTTTCCGGTCTGCCTTTACGCTACGAGAAAGCAGGTTTCTCAAGTATGCACAAAGCGCTCGAAGCTATCTTAGACGAAATAGACGAAGGCGCCAAAAGGAGAGTGGTCTGATAAGCATGCTGACTGCACAGGAGATTGAGAGTATTTTTCGTAAGACGGGGGCTATGCTTACGGGGCATTTTCTGTTGACCTCCGGCCTACACAGCGACCGGTATTTTCAGTGCGCGATGGTTTTGCAATACCCGGATTTTACCGAGATCCTTTGCCGGGAACTAGCGCGGCGGTTTGCCGATCTGGGCATTACTGCAGTTGTTGGACCGGCTGTGGGCGGGATTGTTGTATCCTACGAACTAAGTCGAGCCTTGGTAAGGACACGCAGCTTGTTTGCCGAAAGGGAAAACGGGGTGATGAGGCTACGTCGCGGTTTTACCATTAAGCCTGGCGAAAAGGTTTTAGTGGTGGAGGACGTGATTACCACCGGCGGCTCGGTGCGGGAAACTATCGACGCTTTAAGAGAGATGGGCGGAGATGTGGCCGGTGTGGGCGTACTGGTGGACAGGAGTAACGGTTCCATTGATTTTGGCGTCAAAACCGAAGCGTTACTGATCACAGAAGCAGTAACATATCAATCCGACGACTGCCCGCTATGCCGTGAGGGATTGCCGGTGACTAAGCCGGGGAGCAGAGAAACGTAGCACTTTCGCCGCAAACTGCGGCTTTGAAAAACGGGCCCTTAAAAAGAGCTCGTTTTTTCATGCCAAAACGCAAAATCTAAAATTCCATCACAGGCTTGCAAAACCACCGGAATATATGGTACAATACCCCTTAGTTAACAAAAGGAAATACATGAGTCGTATCGGAAAACTACCCATTGCGGTCCCCGCGGGTGTGACAATCACGGTCGGCGACAAAGAAATCTCTGTCGCGGGCCCCAAAGGCACCCTCGCAGTTCCTGCTTTGGCAAACACCAAGGTCACCGTGGCAGACGGCAACATCACCGTCGCGCGCCAGGATGACGAAGCTTTTAGCAAGGCCAACCACGGTTTGCAACGCGCGTTGCTTAGCAACGCCGTCACCGGCACCACCAAGGGTTTCGAAAAAAAGCTCGAAATCAACGGCGTTGGCTTCCGCCTCTCTGGCGGCGGCCGACAAATCGAAATGGCGCTGGGCTTTAGCCATCCCGTCAAATACAGCGCCCCCGAAGGCGTCGAACTAAAAACCGACAAGATGGAGATTACCGTCATGGGCATCGACAAACAAAAGGTTGGCCAAACCGCCGCCGAGATTCGCGCACTGAAAAAACCCGAGCCATACAAAGGCAAAGGCATCAAGTATGCGGACGAAGTTATTATCCGCAAGGCCGGAAAGGCAGGGAAGAAATAGTCATGAAAAAAATCCAACGCAAAAACCGCACACGCGCTCGCATCCACGGCACTGCCGATCGGCCGCGCCTGAGCGCCTACATTAGCAACACCCACGTCACCGCACAGATCATTGACGACGATCGCAGCATCACGCTGGCCTATGCCACCACCGTCGGCGCCAAGCAAAAAGGCACCAAAACCGAGCTAGCCGCCCATGTAGGCACAGAGATCGCCCAGAAGGCAAAGAAAGCCAAGGTCACAAAAGTCGTGTTCGACCGTGGCAGCCGCCTCTATGCCGGCCGCATGAACGCCCTGGCCGAGGCCGCACGTAAAGAAGGATTGGAGTTCTAATATGGAAAACAAGCAACCAAGAATCGTAAACAAATCCGGCACCACCAAGCTCGCCGACGAAGTTGTCGCCGAGAAAGAACAAAAAGCCGAGCGCGATTTTCGCGACCGTCGCCGCGACAATCGTCGCAATCGCCGCGCCGCCGAAGAACAAGCGCCCAAAGAATTCGACTCCATCACCATCAACATCGGTCGCGTCGCCCGCGTCGTCAAGGGCGGCCGCCGCTTCCGCTTCCAAGCCCTAGTGGTCGTAGGCAACCGCAAAAACAAAGTTGGCGTTGGCCTAGCCAAAGGCTCCGACGTCACCTCTGCTGTGTCCAAAGCCGAACAACGCGCCAAAAAAAGCCTGATCACCCTCAACATGAACGGCGAAACCATTTGTCACGAAGTCGAGACCAAAGTCACCGGCGCCAGAATCCTCATGAAACCCGCCGCTCCCGGTACCGGCATCATCGCCGGCGGAGTAGTCCGCTCCATCATCGGCCTCACCGGCATCAAAAACCTCATCAGCAAATCCCTGGGTAGCACCAACAAGATCAACATCGCCTATGCCGTGATGGAAGGTCTGCGCCAGCAAGTGCCCAAAAAAGACTGGCACAACACCAAGCCTGTCATTGCGAAGAGCGAAGCGACGAAGCAATCCAGCAAGGAGAAAACCAAATGAAATACAACGAACTGAATGTTGTCAAAAATACAACACCTAAGCGTGTCGGACGCGGCATCTCCGCAGGGCAGGGCAAAACCGCCGGTCGCGGCACCAAGGGTCAAAAATCCCGCACGGGGCATCGCAAAATGCCAGCTTTGTTTTCTGGTAACGACCAACACGTCATGCACGGCGTGCCCAAGCGTCGCGGCGACGGCAAAGGCGTGCGCCACTTCACCATCAACACGCGCTACCCAGTAGAAAATGTCTACACCGACGTGTTAAATACTCTCAAAGGCGACGTCGACAACTTCACTCTGGCCGACAAAAACCTCATCTCTGGCCCGTTTGTGCGCGTCAAGGTCATCCTGCGCGGCGAACTAACCGCCAAGGTCAATCTAAAGACCCAATCCGCCAGCAGTGGCGCCATCGCCGCCATCAAAACCGCCGGCGGCAGCTTCGCAAAGACCGCAGTACCCAAGCGGCCCAAGACAGAAACCAAGCAATAATTGGGAGAAAATCGGCTTTGTGAAACCTTGTATTGTGTGATAGTATAGTTAGAGTAATTAGAGGTACTATGAATTTCAAAACTATTTTCCGTTCGTTCCGAAACAAAGACATGCTGAAGCGCGTCGCTATTATTTTTGGCATTATTGTTGTTTATCGTTTCCTCGCTCACATCCCAGTCCCGCTCGGCGACGCCAGCAATTTCAAGGAAGCCATCCAAAACCTCATCAATAGCACCGACTTTGGCGGATTCATCAACCTCATCTCTGGTGGTGGACTCACCAATTTCTCCATCATTTTGGTCGGCCTCAGCCCGTTTATCACCGCCTCCATTGTTGTGCAGCTCATGACCAAAGCCATCCCCAAGCTAGAAGAGCTCCGCAAAGACGGCGAATCCGGCCGCCGCAAGATCAACCAATGGACCCGCCTCCTCACTGTGCCGCTGGCCATACTCCAGTCCGTCGCCTATATTTTCCTTCTCTATCAACGAGTCGTCGTGGCCGGCACCGCCGTAACCGTCGAGCCCACTGCCACCCAATGGCTACTCTCCATCACCGCCATGACCGCCGGCTCTATCATCCTGATGTGGCTGGGCGAGCTCATTGCCGAGCAAGGCATTGGCAATGGTATTTCCATGATCATCTTTGCCAGCATCATCTCTAGCTTTCCGCTCACCGCAGCGGATTTTGGCGCCAGGCTGTTCGACACTTCCGCTGGCAGCCTCAGTATGTTCGGCTGGTTCAATTTGCCCGTCAACCCCGGAGTTTTCTTCACTATCCTGGGGCTCGGGGCAGGTGTGCTTTTTGTGCTTTATTGTCTGGTCAAAATCAACGAAGCCCAACGCATCATCACCATCAACTACGCCAAACGCGTCCACGGCAACAGCAGTTACGGCGGCATCAAATCCATCATGCCCATCAAGCTCATCGCCGCCGGCGTCATCCCCGTCATCTTTGCCATCGCTTTCCTCTCGCTACCATCTTTCGTTGGTCAGATCATCCAAGGCGCCAACCCCGACAACCAATTCGCCGCCACTTTGATCAGTTGGTTTTCCGCCCCCTCAGCTCAAAATTTCACCGGCCTCACCCCCGAATGGTTTGTCTACCCCGCGGCCTACTTCATTCTGGTGGTAGCCTTTACTTATTTTTACACCGGCATCATCTTCAATACCAAAGAAATCGCCGAAAACCTCCAAAAACAAGGCGGTTTCATCGAGGGCGTTCGCCCCGGCGCTGCCACCGAAAAATTCTTTGGCCACACCATGACCCGCCTCAACCTTTTTGGCTCGCTCGCACTTGGCCTCATTGCCATGCTACCATTCATCACCGACTACATTTTCATTATCATCTCTGGTGCTCCCATCGGACTAGCCATTAGTGGAACAGGACTCCTTATCGTAGTGACGGTGGCACTCGAAAGTCTCCGTCAGCTCAACTCGCGCGCGCTGATGATTACTTACGACGAATACAAATGAGCCTACGCATCAACAGCTTAGTCCGCAAAATCCCCCACATCATTCTAGTAGTTTTTGCCCTGCTATTCGTCGGCTGCTTGGTCAAAGTTACCGTCTGGGAGCGCAACTACTACGACGAAAAAGAAGGCTCCGCTCGCGCCTCAGTCGGGCAAGGCGGCGCAAATGCTTCGGGCCCAGAGGAGGTTGACGAAACCGAAGTCACCGAGGAAGAAGTTCGGGCCTACACCGTAGCTCCTGACAAACCTCGCTACCTAATGGCGGCGTTTATGGGTCAAGACACCAAAGCCCGCATCCGCGAAGTTGGCCTTACCCCGTCTGGTGCCATGGCCACGCTCGCCAGCATCTTCGACGTTGGCTGGTATCGCAACTCCAGCAAGCCCGGGCAAGGCGGCACGCTGCTCATGAACGCCCACAACGGTGGACCCACCAAGATCGGTATTTTCAAATACCTAGACCAAGTTCAAGTGGGCGATCGTTTGACTATCGAGCGTGGCGACGGCGCCACCTTTGACTACGAAGTCTACGAAAGCAAGATTTTGCCGCTCGCCGAGGCCAACAGCTACATGTCCGCCATGCAAACCTCACCAGTACCCGGCCGCGAATCCCTTTCGCTCATCTCCTGCACCGGCGAATGGAGTCAACAGCAACGCACCTACCTCTCCCGCGCCATGGTCCGAGCCGTATTGGTCGAAACGCCCTAGTCGCAAAACTCTATTTAGGGCTTTACAACTTGACATATCTCTGCTACACTAGCAGAGTAATTTATGGCTAGTCAAAAGGAAGTGATTAAGCTCACCGGCAAAGTCGTTGAGACATTGCCTGGTACCCAGTTTCGGGTTTCTCTCGAGAATGGTCATATTATCATCGCCCACATGTCAGGTAAAATGCGCAAAAACTATATCCGACTTGTGCCCGGTGATAAGGTCGAAGTTGAGTTAACCCCTTACGATCTTACAAAGGGTAGAATCAGCTTCCGCCTCAAAGACAATTAATATTAAAGAAACTCATTTTTTAAGTGCAGTTTCATAGAAAGGATTTTTCTTAGCATGAAGGTTCGCGCGAGTGTCAAGAAAATCAGCCCTGGTGATATCATTGTTCGCCGCAAAGGCATTTTGCATATCATCAACAAGAAAAAACCTAAAAACAAGCAAAGGCAGGGTTAAGCATGGCAAGAATCGCCGGCGTTACCATTCCCAACGACAAGCAAGTGCAGATTGCGCTTACTTCGGTCTACGGAATTGGTCGCACCACAAGTAAAGCCATCCTTGCGGCGGCCAAAATTGAGCCGACCACTCGGGTGAAAGATCTCACCGAGGCAGGCGTCCAAAAACTCAACGACATCATTGCTAGCAAGCATACTGTCGAGGGTGATCTCAAGCGCCTCGTGACCAACAATATCAAACGCATCAAGGACATCAACACCTACAAAGGCCTACGCCACAAGGCTGGCCTTCCGGTCAACGGCCAGCGCACCCGCACCAACGCGCGTACGCGCAAAGGTCGGGCTATTGCCGTTGGTGGTGCGCAACCTAAAGCTGCGAGCAAGACTTAAAGGAGTAAATATGACAGAGGAAATCACCACAAAAGCTCCCGAAGTTGAGCAAAAGGGCCAAAAACCCACCAAAAAACCCAAAAGAGGCAAGCGCATTGTCCCCTCTGGCGAAGCACACATCCAGGCCACCTTCAACAACACCATCGTTAGTATCACCGACAAAAAAGGCGAAGTTTTGGCCGCTTCTTCCGCTGGCGCCAACGGTTTTCGTGGTTCCAAAAAAGGCACCGCTTACGCCGCGCAGATTGCCGCCGAAAAAGTTGCAAATATGGCCAAACAAGAACACGGCATGAACAATGTTGACGTATACGTCAAAGGCATTGGCCTCGGCCGCGACAGCGCCATCCGCGCCATGAGCTCCGGAGGCATCTCCATCAATAGCATTACCGATAAAACCCCCGTCCCGCATGGTGGCGTGCGGCCAAAGGGAGAGAGGAAACCATAATATGGCACGAGATCATTGCCCCATAGCCAAACAATCTCGCCGCGAAGGCTACGCCCTTCACCCCAAGGCACACAAAATCATGGCTCGCAAATCCGGCATCCCCGGCCAACACGCCGACATGCGCGTTCGCGGTGGCAGCCTTTATCTAACCCAGCTACGCGAAAAACAAAAAACCCGCCGCATCTATGGTTTGCTCGAAAAACAATTCGCCAAACTGATGCGCGAAGCCAGCAAAGCCGAAGGTATGACTGGCGAAAACCTACTAAACTTCCTCGAGCGCCGCGCCGATAACGCCGTTTATCGCGCCGGATTCGCCACCTCGCGCCGCGCCGCGCGCCAACTTGTTTCCCACGGACACTTCTGTTTGAATGGCCGCCGCATCGACATCCCATCCATTCGCCTTAAAGCCGGCGACGTTCTCGAAGTTCGCCCCAAATCCTTGAAGTCCGAATACTTCAAAAACCTCGAAAACATCGCCCATGCCGCTAGCTCCCAGTCTCTTTCTTGGCTCAAGGCTGACGTGCAAAAAAGGAAAATTGAAATTACTGGATCACCGAAGCGCGAAGAAGCCGAGGTGGGCATAAACGAACAATTAATCGTTGAGTATTACTCACGCTAAAGGAGAAGAAATATGTCAAAAGTTATTCACGAAGCAACCCTAGCAGAGATCGTTGAGCTGGGGGAAAACAGCACAAGTTTTATCATCAAGCCACTTTACTATGGCTACGGCAACACTCTCGGCAATTCTCTTCGCCGCGTGCTGCTGTCTAGTATCAAAGGTGCCGCCATCACGGCTTTTCGCGTTGAAGGCACCACACATGAGTTCACCGCCATCCCCGGCATCTCCGAAGACGTCGTTGATATCATGCTCAACCTCAAAAACATCCACGTCAAGTCTCACTCCGAAGCCCCAGTCGAGCTGCATCTAGAAAAAAAGGGCGCTGGCACAGTTTATGCCCGCGACATCAAGCTCCCTGCCGAGGTTGAAATTGCCAACCCTCAACAAATCATCTGCAATATTGACGACCCCAAGTTTACCCTAAAGATGGATATGATCGTCGACACTGGTCGCGGCTACCTCAGCATCGAACAAGCCAGCGAAAACCGCATGGGCAACCAAATGATCGCCATCGACGCTATGTTTACCCCAGTTATGCGCGTTCGCTACAAGGCCGAAAACACTCGCGTTGGCCAGGACACCAATCTGCAGCAACTTACCGTCACTATCGACACCGACGGTACCATCAGCCCCAGAGGGGCCTTCGAGGAAGCCGCCGCCATTTTGGTCAACCAATACCAAGCTTTGGCCGGTGGCACTACTGTCGAGTCCGCTCCCGCCCCCACCAGCAACAAAGTCGAGGACGAATCTGGGTTAATGATGCCAGTTGAAGAAATGGGCCTCTCGGCTCGCACCGCCAATGCGCTGCTCAACAACGAAATCCGCACCATCCGTGACCTCATTATGCTTTCCGAAACCGATCTCAAAGAACTCAAAGGTTTTGGCAGCAAAGCCCTTGACGAAGTTCGAGAAAAACTAACGGAGTTGAAGGTCTAATATGCACCGCCACGGATACAAAGGCCGCAAATTTGGCCGCGAAACCGATCAGAGGAAAGCACTGCTACGTGGGCTCATCTGTGCGCTGATCACGAACCATTCCATCAATACTACCCTGACAAAAGCCAAAGAAATGCGCCGCTATAGCGAAAAACTAATTACCATAGCCAAAAAGGGCGGGTTGGCCAATCGTCGGCTAGTCATCGCGCGTCTCGACAGCATCGAGGCCGGCGATCATCTCATGGATGTCGTTGCGCCCGCTATCCAGCGCGACAGCGGTTACTTACGCATCAAGCGCACTGGTTACCGCAAGGGCGACAATGCCGAAATGGCCACCATCTCCTTCGTCGACGAAATTACCGAAGTCAAAAAGCCCGAAACCAAACCCGTCACCAAGAAAGAAGAGGTTAAATCATGAAAACTCCTAAAACCTACTCTCAGAAACCCGCCGAAATCAACCGCGAGTGGTGGATCATCGACGCTTCCACTATGCCGCTCGGCAAATTGGCCGTTGTCATCGCTGACAAATTGATCGGCAAGTCCAAAGTTACTTTCACCCCTCACACCGACAATGGCGACTTTGTCGTCGTCACAAATGCCAAAGATCTCAAGGTCACCGGCAACAAACTAGCCGACAAGCACTACTATCGCTACTCTGGCTATCCCAGCGGCCTCACCGACCTCACTCTAGCCGAAGTCATCGACAAAGACCCCGCACTCGCTGTTTCCCATGCCGTCGCCGGCATGTTGCCCAAGAACAAACTGCAAGCCGACCGCCTGGGGCGCCTCAAAGTTTTCCCCGGCGCCGAGCATTCACACGCTGCACAGCAACCAAAGGAGCTTAAATAATGATCGCTACCGCAAAGAAAACCAAATACACCTACGGCGCTGGCCGCCGCAAAGCCGCCACCGCCCGCATTCGCCTACTCAAGGGCAAGGGCAACATCACCATCAACGACAAACCAGCCCTAGATTACCTCTGTGGCAACAAAACCTTAATGGCCGAGATCACTGACCCTCTGGCCGTCGCTGGCAAACAAAAAGATTACGACGTGTCCGTCAAAGTCAACGGCGGTGGTTTGTCCGGCCAGGTAGACGCCATCAAGCTCGGCATTTCCCGGGCCCTGGTTGCAGAGTTTCCCGAATTTCGTCCTGTGCTCAAAAAAGCCAGCCTCATGAAGCGCGATCCCCGCGAAAAAGAACGCAAACATTACGGTCTGCGCTCTGCTCGCAAACGCGAACAATTCTCCAAGCGCTAAAGTCGTCCTTCGAGGTCACTTCAAGGTCACTTCAAGGTCACATCGTGAGCACCGCCTTCGCGGATGCTCACTTCCGATACCAACGTCAGCCTAGCTTTTTCGTACAGCTCCGGAATACTCGTGGCCCCACAATTGCACATAGTAGACCGTATTTTGCACAAAGTAACCTCCAGATTATCTTTCAAGAGCCCCGCATAAGGGATATACGAATCCACCCCTTCCTCAAACGAAAGCTTCTTGGCCTCCGACCCCAGGTCGTACCTCTGCCAATTGCGCGCCCGCTCCGAACCCTCGCCCCAATATTCTTTGACGTAATTGTTGCCCATCTCCACCAGCCTAGCCGGGCTTTCGTCGAACCGCGCAAAATACCTGCCCATCATCACAAAGTCCGCCCCCATCGCCAGCGCAATGGTAATATGACAATCATAAACTATGCCCCCGTCGGCGCAAATCGGCACATACACGCCCTTTTTTTCGAAATATTTGTCTCTAGCTGCCGCCACGTCGATCAAACTACTAGCCTGACCTCTGCCTATCCCCTTTTGCTCTCTGGTAATGCAAATCGACCCCCCGCCAATCCCCACCTTCACAAAATCCGCCCCAGCGTCCGCCAGATATTGAAATCCTTCGCTATCCACCACATTCCCCGCGCCTACTTTTACCCTTTCGCCATAATTTTTCCGGACAAATTCCAACAACTCTTTTTGGTAAACCGAAAAACCATCCGACGAATCAATGCACAAAACATCCACTCCGGCTTCCACCAACGCCGGAATTCTTTTCTCGTAGTCTTTTGTGTTGACGCCCGCGCCCACCAAGTAACTCTTATTATCGTCCAGCAGCGAATCCGGATTGTTCTTGCTATCTTCATAATCTTTGCGAAACACCAGATGGCACAAATTTCCGTCGTCATCGACTATCGGCAAACGGTTAATTTTGTTTTTCCAGAGAACATCGTTGGCCTCGGCCAAAGTCATCCCATCTTTGCCGCGCTTCAGCTTTTCCGCCGGGGTCATAAACCTTTCTATTGGGTCATCCACATTGCACCTGCCCAGCTGGTAATCTTTGTCCGTCACCATGCCAAGAAACTTCCCAGTTGACGTCCCGTCTTCGGTCACCATCACCGTCGAGTGCCCGGTTTGCTCTATCAGCTCCAAAACTTCTCTGAGCGGCGTGTCTTTCTTGACGTTCGAATCACTGCGCACAAACCCAGCCTTATGTTTTTTTACATTCTGCACCATCGCCGCCTGAGTTTCCACAGATTGCGAACCATAGACAAACGCCAGCCCCCCGTTTTGCGCCAAAGCGATCGCCATCTCCTCGCCCGAAACCGACTGCATGATAGCCGACACCATGGGGATGTTGAGCGCCAGCGCCGGTTCTTTGTTTTTTTTGTGCTTCACCAAGGGGCAACGCAAAGACACTCTGTCTGGCGTGCATTCTTTGGTGGTCAAATTAGGAATTAATAAGTATTCGTTGAAAGTTCTAGAAATATCATTCAAGAACTTTGCCACTAATAACTCCCGGTTTCTAGCCGCGAGGGCTTTTGTTTGCGCCAAAATCTAAACTTTTCTATCAACTTTACCTCCTCTTTCCTCCGGTTTTCCTAACGGCACTACACGGGCACGATAATCATACGTACTGTAAGGACCTTCAACTTTTGCGGCGACTTTTACAGCCTGTTTCCCTACTTTTTGGTTTTTCGATCGTTCCCCAGGCTCTTCTTCGTCACTTTTGGATCTCTCGTCACCTTCGTTAGAATCACTCAGCGCGTGATACGCCTCTTCTGGCGGCGGTACTGCTGGCCCTCCCATCCTTTCTTTATCCGCAGGTCCAATTCCTAATTCACTCATACCTCCCCCATTGTACGCCTCGTTCAAATTTTGTCAAATTTATGCTACACTGGTTTCTAGCGGGGTATTAGCTCAGTTGGCTAGAGCGCTTCAATGGCATTGAAGAGGTCATGAGTTCGAGTCTCATATACTCCACCAATCAAGAAAGTCATTCCTGCGGAGTGACTATTTTTATTTCCGCACTAAATCTTGACATAACGCCTTAGTGTATGTCATAATATAATCGTAGGTTTTCTATGTACTTGAAAATATTATCCCAAAAGGAGGGGTTAAATAGACATGTCAAATCTTCTGACATATTACGCGGGCAAGTCTTCCGCAGCAAACCTTTTCGCAAATTTATTTCGGGAGTTTCCGCCAGAGCACGACCTAGAACCAGGAAGCAGCCATGAGCTGCTCGAAATATTGTGCGCAAATCTCGACGGGAGTAGGCCGTACGTACTGATGGCCTACTGCGGGCTGTTTACGCAAGGAGCAGAAGTCTTGCTTCGGAAGCATCACAAAAATTTACCAAAAGAAATTCCATCATACGAGCGCCAATCCGTAGCCGAAATAGCGCAAAGTCTCGGAATAGCGAAATCCCGAGTCTATCAAGTCTTACACTCGGCATTGTACAACCTTCGTCACGCTCGTCATCGTCGCCAGCCACAACTCCCGTCAGCTGCGGACGAGATCAGAGATCTCTACGAGCCAATAAAGCCTGCGGAATAAACCCGCAGGCTCCTCTTTTATGATAAAATCATAGCATGAAAACCATCCTTACTGGCATCCGCACCAACGAAGAGCCGACCATCGGCAATTTTCTAGGCGGCTATCTCCCTATGATCAACCTCGCCAGACAATACGCCGACGGCGACTACCAGATCAACATGTTTATCCCAGACCTTCACTCCTTCACTACCCCGATTGACCACGACAATTTCTACGCAAAAACCATCAAGGGCGTCAAATATTACATGGCCGCCGGCCTAGATACCAGTCATCCCAACGTCCACATCTATCGCCAATCCCGCGTCCCCGCCCACAGTGAACTCTGCTGGATCCTTGATTGCTTCACCTACATGGGCGAAACTTCTCGCATGATCCAATTCAAAGAGAAGGCCGAAGAGAACAAAAAACACATCACCGTTGGCCTATTCAATTACCCAGTACTCATGGCGGCCGACATCTTGCTCTACGACGCCACCTATGTCCCACTGGGCGAAGACCAGTTTCAGCATCTCGAGCTCACTCGCGACATCGCCACCCGCATGAACAACAAGTTTGGCCAAGATCTTTTCATTATCCCAGCCTCAGAAAACGAACAAGTCAAATTCATGGACCTAGAGCACGGCTTGCGTATCCGCTCCCTCACTAATCCAGAGAAAAAAATGTCCAAAAGCAGCACTGTCGAAAACTCCAAAATTTCGCTTTCCGACGACCCACAAGCCGCCGTCAAAAAAATCATGTCCGCCACCACCGACAGCGTCGGCAAAATCCAATTCGACATGTTCAATCAACCCGGCATCAGCAATCTTTTGCAAATCGAAGCTTTGCTCACCGGCCAACCCCTCCAAGATGTCATTTCTCGCTGGACTGGCGAAACCAGCTATGGCGATCTCAAAAAGCAAGTCGCCGCTTCCGTCAAGAATTTCCTGACCGATTTTCAAGTCAAAGTAGCCGCCATCACCGACGAGCAAGTCCTCGCAACGCTCGCGAGTGGCGAGACTTACGCCAACCAAGTTGCGAACACTAAGCTCCTGGCCGTCCAAAAAGCTATTGGCCTCAGATGAGAGACCCTATCCTTTCATTATAGCACACCTTGCGCAAAAAGTCAATAGCAGGTATAATCACATCAGATGAAAGCAGGCAAAAGATACAGCAAACCCCACCTCTCTCGCATTGTCAACGGAGATATTTTGTTGCCCACAGCGCCCGAAGAACCCCCAAAAACCCGCCTGGACGTTGCCCTGCAGGCCAAATATCCCGAATATAATCGCTCTATCGTCCAAAAATACATCAGGGCCGGCCAGGCCACGGTCAATGGCCACCCGGTCACCAAGCCAAACACTCCCGTAACAGAAACCGACAACATCGCAATCCACGCCCGCCCCACCGACGACAACCCAGCCCTAGACATCCCCGTCATCTACCAGGACGACAACGTTATCGTCCTAGACAAACCCGCCGGCATCCTCACTATCAGCAAGGGCGCCTTCAACCCCGAGCCCACCCTCGAATCCTACGGACACATCGTCCATCGCCTCGACCGCGACACTTCCGGCGTCATCATCCTCGCCAAAAACGAACCCACTAAGGCAGCGCTCCAAAAACAATTCGCCGCGCGCAAGGCCCACAAAACCTACTACGCTATCGTGAACGGCCACCCCAACCTCCCCGAGGCCATCATCGACGTCCCCCTCGCCCGCAATCTGCACGCCCCCACCACCTTCCAGCCCAGTCCAGAGGGCAGGGAAGCGATCACCCAGTACAAAGTCATCGCGAGAAGCGACAAATATTCACTTCTAGAGCTGAAGCCCAGGACCGGCCGCACTCACCAACTGCGTGTCCACCTCGCCCACATCGGCACCCCCATCCTTGGCGACAAAATCTACGGCCAGACACCCGCCGACCGCATGTTCCTCCACGCCGGCCAGCTCGAAATCACCATTCCCGGCAAAAACGGCGCCGGCCAGCGCAAAACTTTCACCGCCAAGACCCCGCAGGAATTCCAAAATGTTCTTGGGTAACGCCGAAGACATTCCCGCCATCATCGACCGCGTTCATTTTTCTATTTTTGAGTTTCCGGCAGACATCGACTTTCCAGAACTCCCCGGCGCCATCATCGTCTCGCCGGGCGACAAAAACAACATCGCCATCGAAGACATCCACGACATCGAACAGCTTGTTCGCACCAAACAATCTTCGCCACTCATCGTAGCAGTCCATCACGCTGAACGCATGACCCCGCAAGCTCAAAACTGCTTTCTCAAACTACTCGAAGAACCCGGCGCCAACATTCACTTCGTTTTTTTCGTGCGAAACTCAAACCAGCTCCTCCCCACCATCCGCTCTCGCGCCCACGTTTTCTACCTCAAGTCCAGCGCCAAAATCACCACTCCACCCACTGCTAACCCAGAGACCATCGCTCTCGCCAAGCAATACATTTCTGCCACTCCGCGCCAACTCGTGACCCTCTCGACCAGCCTCGCTCGAAATCGCGACCAAGCCCTCGATATGCTCGACGTCGCCATCGAACTCCTCTACAAATCTTACTTCAAAACCGGCAACCCCAAATTCCTCGGCCTGCTCGAAAAACTCGATAGGACCCACGAAAACATCTCGAGGAACGGCCACGTTCGTCTCCAACTCGTCGCCGGCATGGTATAATGACAACATGCTAGCCGCCCTCATTATATTGCTGTTCGCGCTTTATGTCGTATTTCTCTTGCCAGCCGGAAAACCCGCCGCGCAGAACGACGAACCAGCCATCCGCAAAGCCCCCCAGATGCGCAAACTTTGGGCCCTCGCCCAAACCGCCATGAAGGAACGCAAGCCCCTCAAAGCCGAAAAAGCCCTCCTCACCATCCTCAAGTTTGATGAGCGCAACGCCGCCGCCTACAACCGCCTCGGTATTCTCTATGCCAAAGAACGCAAGTACAAAGAAGCCATCGAATGTTTCGAGATTGCCCAGTCCCTCGACAACAACGCCTCCTCGCTACACAACGTCGGCCTCATCTACCTCGAGACCGAAAACTACGAAAAAGCCGCCATGGCCTTTAGTCAAGCCATCGAGCTCGAAGGCGATCTGCCCGCCCGCTACATCGCCTACGCCAAGGCCGAAGAACGCCTCGGCAATCGCAAGACCGCCCTCGAATCACTCGAAATTGCCTACGACCTCGCCCCTTCCACTGCCATCCTCCGCCACATCCTAGAAGTCCACGAACGCGCCAGCGACGAAGAAGGCATAGATAGCACCAAGGCTCGCATCGCAGATCTTCTAGAAACCCAAAGACAAAAATCCGCCCCCGCCACCAAGCCCGACCGACCCGTCAAACCTCCCAAACCACCCAAGTCGCCCGCAGCCCCCAGGCCCCCCAAACCTCCGCGCCCCCGCCCTTTCAGCTTCCCAAAACGCCGCAAAATGATTTGAAATATGCTATAATTCCAGCATTGCGCCGCAATAGCTCAGTTGGTAGAGCAACGGTTTTGTAAACCGTAGGTCCTCGGTTCGAGCCCGAGTTGCGGCTCCAAACACGTTTAATCGAAACCAAAAATGCCATTATCTTACGCACAATATCTAAAAATTCCAAAAGTCGAATTGCATTTGCACCTAGACGGGTCACTCAGACCGAAAACAGTGAGAGAATTAGCAGGCGCAGCGCCTCTCGATAAACTCATCGCGCCCGACGATTGTAAGAGTCTCAACCAATACCTAGAAGCGTTCGAGTTGCCTTCGAAAGTCTTGCAAAGTAAAGCCGCCCTGCAGCGCGTCCTCCAAGAATTGTTGGAAGATTTGGCGAAAGAAGGCGTAGTATACGCAGAAATCAGATTTGCCCCCAGCATACATATGCGCGGCGGAATGACGCAGGACGAAGTCGTACGCACACTGGCCAACGTAGTAAACACCAGCGACAGCCCGTTGCAATCCAGCCTAATTCTTTGCTGCATGAGGGGAGAAACCTTCAAAACCAACGTGGAAACCGTGAGGATCGCGAAGAAGTATTTAGGTAGAGGCGTTTGCGCTGTAGATTTGGCCGGGGCAGAAGCACTTTATCCCACCTCGGACTACGAAGACGTTTTCGAGATCGCGCGCAAAAGCAACATACCCACCACCATCCACGCCGGCGAAGCCGCCGGCCCAGAAAGCATGTGGGCAGCCATCGAGCTTGGCGCCAGTAGAATTGGCCACGGCATAGCCGCCATCACCGACGAAAGATTGACCCAGCACCTCGTAGAACACAACATTTGCCTAGAAATGTGCCCAGTCAGCAACTGCCAAACAAAAGCCGTGCCGACCGCCCAACAACACCCCATAAAAAAGTTGTTCGACAGAGGCGTCAAAGTGACGATAAATACCGACAATAGAACTGTATCGAACACCAGCCTGTTCAAAGAATACAATCTACTCATGCAAACCTTTGGACTTTCACTGAAAGACATCCGCAAAATGAATCAATATGCACTAGATAGCTCTTTTATGGTACAATAAAATCACTAGCTGGAATCGCGTAGTGGCAATCGCAGGAGGCTGTAAACCTCCCGACTTCGGTCTTCGTAGGTTCGAGTCCTACTTCCAGCACCAAAATAACAGAGATAATCACATGTCCAACAAAATCTATACGTTCGGAGAACTAAAAATAAAGATAGGTAGAATCCTATCTGCTTTTCCAGTCAAAAAAGCCATCTTGTTTGGCAGCTACGCCAGAGGCGAAGCCGACAACAAAAGCGATATAGACCTAGTCATCGACTCCGACGGCCGGTTGCGCGGGCTAGATTTCTACGAAGTTCTTGGCCGTCTGCAGGAGGGGCTAGAAAAAGACGTAGATCTAATCGAAAAAAGAGAAATCATCAAGGGCGGCAAAGTTGACAAAGAAGTTGCCAAAACAGGAGTTATGATCTATGGAGAATAAAAATATCATAACGCTCAAGAGGATGCTAAAATACGCCAAAGAAACCACGCAATTCGTCGAAGAAGATTGCACTTTTGAAGATTTCAAAGACGACAGAAAAACGATCGCTGCCTGCGTGTTCAACGTAAGTCAAATCGGCGAGCTAGTTAAAGATTTAGACAAAAGAATCATCGATAAATACGCAAAAATCAAATGGATAGCAATAAGAAACATAAGGCACAGAATAGTCCACGACTACGAAGGGCTACAATTAGAACTAATATGGGAAGTTATTAAAGATGACTTACCAGTACTTATCGATAACCTAAAATACGTGGTCAAACAAGAAAAAAAGCCATGAAGCACTTCGGCTTTATGCAAAAATTTACCAATTACGTCAAAAAAAATCCCATAAAACTCGCCACAATCTTCACGCTCATAGCCATCTTGCTCTCGCTAATAACTTTTTCGGGCTGGATTGCAATTGCGACAAAGATCGCATTGTCGTCCTTAGCGCTCTATGCGATCTCGCAAAGCAAAAACGCCGAAGGCATGAAAGTATTACTATTCATCTTAGTAACTACATTGGCCATCCTAAATATCTTCAACATAGTAGTTTTTTTCATCCAGATATTCGCCATATCTAAAATGATAGAATTCCTCAGCAACAGAAAACTCCGAATAGCTGCTACCGTCCTCGGGGTTATCATAGTCATACCTTTGATTTTGCTTTTTTCATTACTTTCCTTCTTGATGAGCGACTTTGGAAGTACCGAAAGTATGTGGGTTTGCAAAGAAGGTCCAAAGACCATAGTCGGAGAATATCTCGACGACGGCGCGCTAGGCTACTCAGTCCGAGTCAGACAGTTCATGCCCATCATTGATTGGGGCGAACTTCTAAAGATCGAGATTCCACTAGGGCGGCACCCGCTAAAAAAAGACGGAAGCGCCGATATATACTACAAAAACAGCGGATACGATAATTGTACGGAATTAGATTATCCACAAAGAAACGCACCATAAGTCATTTGTGCTATAATCAAAACCATGAAATATTACGTAGTCGATACTGCGAACATTGACAGACGGGTGTGGTGCCTATAATCTTTCATAATTTTCTCCTCATTGCGCCAATAATCTTCTTTTTGGCGTTTTTCATCACCTACAAAATCAATCGCACAAAACTAACCCCAGGATTTTTATTCACCTGCTTCATTCTCTCGCTCACAGTACTACTATTTGAAAATGCGGGCCACAGCGACAACCCCTTCATAAAGATACCATTCATACTAATAATTCTAGCAATCGCGCTCATAGGCACATTCGGAACTTATATGCTCGTTGGCTTCCTATTCCTCAATACTCGCGCCATTCTAAGAAAAGAAAGATTTGCCCTGCAGCATGTACTAACTCTAATCCTAGCGTTCTCACTCTTGTGTGTTATTTTATTTTTCCATTTTGTCGATCCAAGCGCTTTGCCTTACGCCGCGTCCGCATTTGTCGGCGCGCTATTCGGCATCATGGTCTATTACTCCACACACATGACGCAATACATAATCAGCGTAATACTTTGCAATTTTTCCAGACCCAAGAAGGACCAAGATTTCATCATCGTGCTAGGCAGTTGGGTCAAAGATGGAAAAGTCACCCCGCTGGTCGCAGGTCGCGTAGACAGAGCGATCAAATTTTATAACGATCAAAAAAGAATAGCAAAACCACCCCGACTAATATTGTCGGGTGGCAAAGGCAAAGACGAAGAGTGCTCAGAGGCCCAAGCCATGAAAAATTATGCTCTGTCGAAAGGCATCCCGAAGGAAGATTTGCTACTCGAAAACAAATCGACATCCACACTAGAAAACATGAAATTCTCCAAGAAAATAATGGACAGATTATCAAAAAACCAAGCATATAGCTGTATTTACGTCGCCAACGATTACCACTTACTGCGAGCTGGCATTTACGCCCGCAAAGCCGGGCTCAACATCAACGGCATCGGCTCAAGAACACGTTTCTACTTTTTGCCAAATGCCATCCTAAGAGAATACATCGCATATCTCAACATGCACAAAAAATGGAACGTGGCCTTTGTCATCATTAGTCTATTTGTAGGAGCGGTGCTCCCGGTATTGCTAGAACTACATTTCGGATCGCAAACATGATATAATACGAAACATGAGCACTAAGCACCGCGACACACTAAAAACTCTCGAAGATTTTACCCGGCAGCAGGAGAGAGACAGCTCGTCTCACGATTGGTGGCACGTTTATCGCGTCAATCATCTAGCCAAAAAGATCAACCGCCACGAGAAAGGCGACCAGCTCATTGTCTCGACCATCGCACTCTTGCACAATTTTTTCGACTACAAGTTCAACGATCACAGCGACACCACCGCCATCAAAGATCTACTGGCGAAGCTAAATGTAGCGCAGCACTTCGACCAAAAATCCACCGACAACATCTGCTACTCCATCCAAAACCTCAGTTTCAGCAAAAGTGGATTTTCGAAGGTAAAATTATCCAAAGAGGGCCAAATAGTCCAAGACGCCCACAACCTAGACGCCATGGGCGCCATCGTCATTGCGCGCACCTTCGCCTACGGCGAAAAATTAGGCCGGCCCATGTACGACCCAGGGCAGGGAATTATCGAAGTTACCAGCAACGAAGAGTACCAAAAGAAAGGCCAGCGAGACACCATCAATCATTTCTACGAAAAATTACTGAAGCTAAAGGGCCTCATGAACACCAAAACCGGCGAGAAAGTCGCCATCAAAAGACACCAATTCATGGAAGAATACCTGCGCCAGTTTTTCGTTGAGTGGAACGCCGAAGACGTAGACTAACTGCCCAGTTTTCTGGACTTAGCCGCCACAGACAGTCCAACTCCTACCACTGCCAATGCAATCAACGCCGGCGACGCTACGTTCCATACCGCTCCGCCCTGATACAACACGCTCCTCATCCCTTCACCGATAAACCTCATCGGTTCCCACGACGCTACCAGCACCTGATACCATCGCGCCAAAAACTCATACGGCACCTGCATCAGCCCCATCCCTAGCACGAACAATAGCCCTGGAATCACCATGCCTTTTTTGCCCAGCAGATTGACCGACCCGCTCACTAGCAACATCAGCGCCAAAGAAACCGTCGTCAAAAACAGCGCCACTTTCGCGTATCCAACGTCCGCACCAACAATCCACGATACCATCCCGAAAACCCCAAACCCAATCGCAAAAGCCATCGCCACCATATAGCCCAGCTGCACCAAATACCTTCGCATCTTTTCTTCCCGCGTACCGCCTAGTGCCACCGTCTGCGTCACCAGAAACGCCGTCGCCAGTGACGCGATGAACGTCAACAATACTGAAATCATAGGCAGTAGCATCACCTTCATTCCCATGCCCGTTGGCAGTTTGTTTATGCTTGTCATCTCTAGCTTCATTTCGCCCGATGCCCCCATGGCTGCAATCATAGGTGTCAATATGGACGTGACCATCGGATTTTTACCCTCGTTTATTACTGCCCGAATCTTTGCGTCCTCCCCCAACACGCTCGCCCGCGTAAAACCTTCCGGCACAATCAGCGCACCGTAAAATTTGCCAGCGTCCATACCGTCGTTTAGCTCAGCTTCGCTCTCGACCTCCCGCCAATCAATCGCGTTATTAGGACTAGAAACATCAGTCACCCCCTGCACAAACTCCGCGCCAATATTTATCTCGCCCAGCGGCGTAGTCATACCTGTATCCAGCGACACAATGGCAACCGGAATATCTTTCACCTCCATCGACAGCATTGGATACGTCACTATCAGCCCCAAAAATAATCCTCCAACTGCCCCCAGCAACGGAACAACCCATTTTACGTTTTTCAGCTTCTCCATTTCACCTCCTCTTTAAATCTATTTTACTCCAGCGCCCAGTCCTTGGCAAATGCGCCAAATCTAGCTATAATCAAAACGTCCCCCCACTCGGACCTTTACCCAAGTGGAGTCGACGTGCCGCGATAGCTCAGTTGGTAGAGCGCATCCATGGTAAGGATGAGGTCCCGGGTTCGAATCCCGGTCGCGGCTCCATGATTAAGATTTCGATTATTCGTTCGATGTGTTAGTGCCCGTTTTATCGTCGCTCATGACGATGGGGCCGGATTTGATGATGCGGTTGTCGGATTCGCGGTAGACTACTGCGGTTTGCGCGGCGGCGAAGATTAGAATTTTGTCACCGTTCTCAACGTCCTTAAAGAAAACTTCACTGGTCCTCAACTTCTCGGCGTCCTTGACGGTGGCGATGGTTGGGGATTCGTCGGGTACAATCATCAGTTTTGACACCTTCGTCACCAATTCGTCAGCGTCGCGTTGAGCTTGAGTGGCTACGTAATCGGGGTCCTTCAATCGTTCGTTTTCGCGCCATTGCAACACCCCGAACACGCCGGCCGCAGCCAGCAGCACTGCCATAGCCGCGACAACAATTCGCCATTTGAAACCGACACGGCGACGCCCCGCGCGCGGACCTCCACCTTGTGACCTGTGATTTACTCTGATTTCGTCCATTTATACTCCTTTTACAAAAGTTTAGTTACTCCACAGCAGATTTCCGCTGGCGTCAATTTTCAGGAACTGACCGGGCAAACCAGTCGAACCGCTGCTGTCCTCGATTTGAGTAGGTTTGATGAGACCGGCATTGATAGTATTGACGCTAATCGTATCGAGCGTAATGGCATTGCCACCCACCCAGTTCGTCCCGTTCCAGAATAGCACATCGTTCAGTGCAGCGGTATATGGCAATTGTTGTTTGTCGCCATAGCGCACCCACGAACCATTGGTCGTGATGTCGTTATTGATGAAAACTTTGGTATCAGTAATAACAGTCACCGTGGTGCCAGAAGCAATAGCGGTGCCAGCAGGAATAATTCCCGATGGACCCTGAACATCAGCAGAGGCGCGTGAACTGACATTGAAATTAAACTGTTCGCCAGCCTTGAGCGAAGCGACAGGCCGGTCGGATTGGAAGAGGAATTGGCGGACAGAAGCAACAACAGCACTGCCAGTCCATCCACCAACCGCCAATAGAGTACCTTCGTATTGTCCGTGTGCTGTTAATGCTATATTTGAAACTGTGCCGCTGCTGGGCGTGACGGTTGACCAAGTGCCAGTGCCCAAATCATAACGAATAATCGAGTTATCGATAGTTGTTGTCGCCGTCGAACGACCACCAATTAAGTAATAAGCATTCGGTCCAGTAAACACGACTGGGTAGTTTTTTGAAACCGGTAAAGACGCCAAAGCAGTGATGCTTTGGTCATCCAGATTGAGGAGGTAATGGTTGGTAGTAGTAGTGAAAGAGTTATTAGTAGTCAATGCGCCAGAAAGATAAACCAGACCACCGTATTGTGCAGCAGAGGCTCCAAAACCGACAACTGGCAGGGTGGTAGTAGAATCAGAAAAAGAATTACTGGCAATATCATAGATCGAAATTGTATTGATAGCATTGTTAGCGGACAAGTTTGTTTGGCCACCAATCAGATAAACCTTACCGTTATAATAAACGCCAGTTGCATAGACACGAGCAGGTGATGGGCTGGCGATGGCCGAGTAGGTATCAGTGGCAGGGTCATAGCGATAGGAATTAGCGGATATCGCAGACCCGTTGGTGGTTCCACCAAAACTATAAATATAAGTACCATCGGTGGCAACAGCATTACCGAAAATTGCGGACGGGTAATTTCTGATGGCGGTTTGAGCGCCAGTATTGATATCATACTTGTACGAGGCGGCAGTATAAGCAGTAGTGTTTGTACCAAAGGAATAGAGGGTGTTTTCGATAGTCGCATGGCTGAAGGTGCTACGATAGGCAGTAGCAACATTTGGCATAGTGTTAACTGTGATGTCGCTGGTCTTGACCGGCGCATTCAGGTAGCGGAAAGTTAGTTCGCCTTCGATCAACGCATCAACCTCTGGTTGGGTATAAGCATTAAGGTCGGCGGCAGTTAGGAAAATGTTGCCAGAAGCATCGGGCGCAATACTGTTGACGGTCAGGTTCAGCGCCGAGGTTAAGTCGGTGTCACAATCAAAGGCAGTGCCGGTCCAAGTCAGTTTTTCTCCAGAACCGCAGGGGGCAGCAATGTCTATCTCGATTGCACCGCCATTGATGGCAATGCCATTGCCAGCGGTCAGCGAACTACCGCCACCGCCCAGCATACTCACGCTACCGGCTGCCCATTTTGCACCATCCCAAAACAGCACGTCGTTTAACGTGGCGGTATATGGCAGTTGTTGTTTGTCTCCATAACGTACCCACGAACCGTTGGTCGTGATATCGCTATTAATGAATACTTCCGTGTCAGTAATAATAGTGATCGTAGTATTTGGAGCGATGTTTGTTCCAGCCGGGATCACCCCAGAAGGTCCTTGAACATCCGCCGAAGCGTGTGAGCTGACGTTGAAATTGAATTGTTCACCAGATTTGAGCATGGCCACCGGACGTCCAGCGCCAGTAGTAAAAGTCTGCACAGTAGCCAACGTAGCATTAGCAGCATTGTAACCACCAACAATCATTAAGGTGTCACCCCATTGACCATAAGCGTGTTGGTATCTAGCTAGGTCACCCTGGATTCCCGTGACGGTAGTCCAGCTGTTGGAATCGATACTATAGGCGTAGACATTCCCTGTTGTGGCAGTAGCACCAGTTCGTCCGCCAATGATATAAAACATATTGTCGTTGATGTTAAAAGTAGCACCTTCGGCCATAGCCAGCGGAGCATTAGTCAGGGCGGATATGGTTTGGGCATCCAAATCAACCACGCGAGTAGTGTTATAAAGGCTCGCCCCGCCATTAGTTGTGCCGCCGACCAGATAGACCAAATTATCGTACTGGGCTAGATAAATACCAAAGGCAGCATTCGGCATTGTGATGGACCATGTAGTATAAGAATTACCCGCAATATCGTATTCAATAATCCGGTTGGTCTGACTAAGGCTACCGGCGCGACCGCCAAACAGGTAAATCTTGCCGTTATAATAGGCAGCGGCCATTTCGCCCTGGGCATAAGGTAGGGAGGCAAGCGAGGTATAAGTATCGGTGGCCACATTATAGCGATAGGCGATAGTCTGATAAGCGTTTGAGTTATTCATGCCACCAAAACCATAAATATCTGTCCCGTCAGTCACAATAGTAACATACCGTGTGGCAGCAGGATAATTGGCCAGAACAGTGCGTTGCCCAGTGGACATATCGAACTTGGCGGCGGTGGTTGAGCCGGCCGAGCCGGTGCCAAACGTACCGCCAAAGACATAAAGCGAACCATTTAGGGCAACCCCGCCAAAAGCGCCACCAGCAGTCGGCATACTCTGCATGGTCGTGGTTGTAATCGCAGAAATATTGACGGGCGCGTTCAAATACCGAAACGTTAGTTCGCCCTCGATCAGCGCATCAACTTCGGGGCGAGTATAAGCATTCAAATCAGCGGCGGTTAGGAAAATGTTGCCCGATCCATCGGGAGCAACACTGTTGACGGTCACTGCAGCCGCGAGGTCGGTGTCGCAATCAAACGCGGTACCAGTCCAAATCATCTTTTGGCCCGAACTGCAAACAACAGCGTCAACCTCAATCGCGCCACCATTAATAACAATTCCATTTCCGGCTGTTAATGAACCGCTGCCGCCACCGCCCAGGCCATCAATGCTACCGGCGGCCCATTTTGCACCGTCCCAGAATAATACATCGTTTAGCGTAGCGGTGTATGGTAATTGCTGTTTGTCACCATAGCGTACCCATGAACCGTTGTTGGTAATGTCATTGTTCAGGAAAATTTCGGTATCAGTAATAATAGTTACGGTGGTGTTTGGAGCGATATTCGTCCCCGCTGGGATAATTCCCGATGGACCTTGGACATCCGCCGAAGCGTGTGAGCTGACGTTGAAATTGAATTGTTCACCGGATTTCAGCATCGCCACCGGACGGCCGGCGCCAGTCGTGAAAGTTTGAACAGTAGCAAACCGAGTGGTATTTGTGACACCACCAACAATCATTAGGGTGTCATTCCATTGGCCAGAGGCGTGTTGGTATTTTGCCAATTCACCCTGAATACCAGAAACGGTGGTCCAGCTGTTGGAATCGATACTATAGGCATAAACATTGGACGTCGCAGCACCAGCACCAGTCCGTCCACCCATGATATAAAACATATTATTAGTAATCTTGAAAGTGGCGCCTTCCCCCACGGATATTGGAGCGTTGGTCAGAGCAGTGATGGTTTTGGCATCCAAATCAACCACGCGGGTGGTGTTATAGACGTTTGCAGCATTAGTGTTCATACCACCGACCAGGTAAACTAAATTATCGTATTGGGCCAGGAAAATACCAAAGGAAGCGTTCGGGATTGTGATGGGCAAAGTAGTATAAGAATTACCCGCGATATCGTATTCGATGATGCGATTGGTTTGGCTAGCGCTACCAGCGCGACCGCCAAACAGGTAAATCTTGCCGTTGTAATAGGCCGCGCCCATTTGGGCCTGGCCGTAAGGCATAGCGGCAAGCGCGGTATAAGTGTCAGTGGCCACGTTATAGCGATAGGCGATAGTCTGATAAACGCTCGAGGAATTTGTGCCACCAAAACAATAGATATTTGTCCCGTCGGTCACAGCAGTTATGGAACTGAGAGAATTGGGATAGTTGGTCAGAGCAGTGCGTTGTCCAGTGGACATATCAAACTTGGCGGAGGTAGCCGATGGAGTCGTAGCGGCGCCAAATATACCACCGAAGGTATAGAATGAACCGTTCAGAGCGGCACCGCTAAACAGATAACCGATATTCGGCATGCTTTGCATCGTCGTAGTCGTAATCGCAGAAATATTGACGGGGGCGTTGAGGTAGCGGAAAGTCAACTCGCCTTCTATTAATGCATCAACCTCCGGCCTGGTATAGGCATTAAGGTCAGCAGCCGTCAGAAAAATGTTACCCGAAGAGTCTGGCCCCACACTGTTGACTGTTAGATCCAACGCCGAAATTAAGTCAGCGTCACACTCGAAATCTGTACCAGTCCAAGTCAGTTTTTCTCCAGAGCCGCAGGGGGTGGTAAGGTCTATTTCAATCGCTCCACCGTTGATGGCGATACCATTACCCGCAGTCAGGGTTGTGCCACCGCCGCCAACGTTGGTCAGTACGATTGAATTGCCGCCGCTGATGGATATGGTCTTGGTGGTGTCGTCCCAAGATAATGTTTGGGCGTCAGTGTTTTGATCGGTGGCGCAGCCAAAGCCAGTCGTGGCGTTGAAAGTTAGTTTGTTGGCCGTGCCTTCACAGGTCGACGAATCGATTGAGAGTGTTGAGCCAGATTTGGTCAGGCCGGTGCCAGCGGTGTTGACGTAGCCTTGGGCTGTGGTCCAGGTGCGAGTCGCCATGTCGGCGATGTCGGTGCTGGTCAGGAATCCTTGGGACGTCACCCAGCTTTGGGTGGCATAGGCGGCCAGGTCAGCAGCCTTTAGAAAGCCCTGGGCATTGACCCAGGTTTGGGTAGCGGTGCCAGTCAGAGCAGTAGCGATCTGGGCCGTGGTCCATGTCTGAGTCGCGTAATTGGTTAGGATAGAGTTGATGTTGCTGTTGGTGGCGAGGTCAGACAAATTACTGGCGATGGCATTTGCAATCGCTGTATTCATCTGAGCAGTAGTGGAATAATTGTTGATGTCGAAGTTGACTTCGCCGACTTTGGTCCAGACACCGCTGCTATAGACCCATTGGGAAACTGGGTCGGTGCTGATGTCGAGGTAGATTTTCTCGGGGTCGGGGGTTGTCACGGTGGTGTGGTCGTTGACGATCTGGAACAATTGACTGGCAGCAGTGGCGGAAATGGTGTTGTCGCTGGCGATGGTGATGCCTGTGCCAGCCTTCAATGCATTATTTAATGTAGTGTCGAATTCACTCTTTAATAGATAGTTAGCCAAAGTGGTACCGAGTTGGGTGACAGTCAGGTAATCGTTGCTGGTTAAGTAAGTGGAGAGGGCGGCTGTGGTTAGGTAACCTTGGGCAGTGACCCAGGTTTGTGTCGCCATGTCGGCGATGTCGGTGCTGGTGAGGAAGCCTTGGGAACCAACCCAAGACTGGGTAGCATAGCCGGCCAGGTCAGCGGACTTCAGGAAACCTTGAGCATTAACCCAAGTCTGGGTGGCGGTGCCAGCCAGGGCAGCGGCTAGGGCCGTGTCGGTGACATAGTTGTCTAGGTCGGAAGAGATTAGGTAATCCGATTCGATGGCGGTGATGCGGGCGTCGAGGGCGCTGTCGGCGGATTGACGAGCCGCTATTTCGGCCGCCAATTGGGAGCTGGTGACTAGTCCCGAGAGTTGCGAAGTGAGGTTGGCAATGGCGGTGGCGTTGGCAGCGATGTCGGATGCGTTCTGAGTAATGTCGATGCCGTTTTGTTGAATTAGTGATGCTAGCGAGTCACCCAGGGTGGTCAGGTCGGTGGTGGTGGCCAGCCCAGAGGTAGCCAGGTCGACAGTGTTGCTAGTGATGGTGACGCCGTCGCTATCAGTGATGTCGATGGTGATGTTGGTACCGCTCATCGTAATAATAGCGGATTGATTGGTAGTGTTGGTGTCGATGCCGCCGCCAGCAAGGGTGGCGCAGGCCCAGTTGAGGGAAGCGTTGACGGCCAGGACTTGGTTGACTGCACAGTTAGCGAGGGTGAGAGTCCCGCCAGACAAGTTGAGGCCGGGGCCGGCGGATAGAACGCCAGGAGAGCCTTGGGGGCCTGGATTTCCTTGCGGGCCGGTGGGGCCTGGATTGCCCTGGGGACCCTGGCTGCCCGATGTACCTTGGTTGCCCTGGCTGCCTTGACCAATTAGATAGTCGAACTTACCATCGTCGATCAGTTTCCGGATGGCTTCTTCGACCGAGACAGTGTCGGCTGAACCCGGCACATTGAGCGTGCCATCGCTATTGATGATGTTATTCTGGGTTAGATAATCCCGGACAAATGGGGCAATCTGTTCGTAGGAGATGTCGTTGCCCACGCCGGTTCCCTGAGGGAAGAAGTGGGCAGAGATGCCGATAGCGCCGGCCAAAGTAGCCATGGCTAATGCCGCGATAGAGATGCCGCGCAAGAAAGTTGGCGATAAACCAGAACCTTCCTTTTGATAATCGAGCATAAAATCGTTAGTCCTCACTTTGATTAGATGGTTTTTGTAAAAATCATTAACGCTAACACTCATTATATATGAATTATTTTCCCAATACAACGCACTTATGCATGGAAAATTTTTGTAAATGTCCGACATGATCTTCGAAGCAAAATAAAAAAATTTACAATCCAGCAAAACTATGCTAAAATCTACCCATTATGGCAAAAAAGAATACATCCAAACGCAAACTCGTCGGACTGGTCTCGGAAGGGTCTGGCATTCGCCAATATTACACCAAGAAAAACACCATGAACAGCCCGGACAAGCTCACTCTGCGCAAATATGACCCCGTACTAAGAAGACACGTCATCTTCGGCGAAACCAAGAAAAACCTTGGTCGCAACGAAACCAAAGAAAAGAAACGCTAAGTCCTACCCGCCAAACACCTCACCCTATCCGGAACTGCACATCTCGCATTACGTTCATGTAGTACATAAACGCATCATACGGACTGTCATAGGCCGAAAAATACGCATGCACATCACCGTCGTTGAAATATTTCGTGCACATATAGTACACGTGGTCACTGGTCTGCAAACGCCGCCAATCGTTGATCAACCCTTGGTCTCCGCTAGCCAAAACGCCATCGCGCACGCCATAGATCGCCCGCATCGCCTCGTGTTGCATGGCATTACCCAGCCACGCCGACAAATCCCGTTCTGTGTCCGCCCAGGTCACCGTCCAGGGCATGCTAATCTCGCTCTTGGGCTCTTCACTGTCGCACGCCTCACTCACGGTCAAGAAACGATTTTCCCCATCGCGATCCCAACGGTAAATCAAATGTTCAAAGAACTCAAAAATCCCAGTATCTTCCCACTGATGCTCACCAAAGGTCTCAAAATCCATGAACAAATTTAAAAGCCCACCCCTTAGCGTATCTACTTCCAGCCACTGAATATATTTGTCGACCGTTAGCGGCCACTCCTTCCACTTTTTGTCCGAAAACCTAAACGCAATATCGTCACTCAGACGATAATTTTTGAGCAGTAGCCGAATATTCTGGCACCCCTCCGGCCGATACACGAAGTTCGGGCTGCGCCACTCCAAAATCTTGTCCCAACCTTCCGCCATAATACCCTTGAAGCCAAATCCTTCCGCCCATTTCGCCAGGTCGTTATTGTAAGACAGCTCGGTGTTACGAAACACCTGACACTCCACCCCAAACACCTCACGAATCTTGTCTTGATGCATCCGCACCTGCGCTTCAAACTCCTCGCGATCATAAAAGAACGCCAAAGAATGGTGATACGTCTCTGCCACCACCTCCACGCGGCCAGTCGCCACCGCACGCTTCAGGGTCTCGAGTACATCTGGCGTCCACTCCGCCGCTTGCTCCAAGAAAACCCCCGTCACCGACAGGGAAAATTTGAAATTCGGGTACATGTTTAGGCACTTTTCCAGCGCAGCCAACATCGGCCGGTACGACTTCTCCGCCACTTTCTCGAAAACCCGCTGGTTATTGTTGCGCGCGTACCAATTCGGTTCGTGCCAATAATCATGATCACGACCGGCGGCGAATACGCTGTAATGCTTCACCCTGTAGGGTTGGTGCATATGCATGTATAGCACAATAGATCTCATGTTTTACCTAGAATATATTCCGTTTATGTTTTCTGACCTCATCATACACCTGAACGCATTTTCTTGCAACATCATCCCACGAAATATTCTGATATTCTCGCGCCACACCCTCACTCAAAGTGGATTTCAAAGCGTTGCTCTCTGCAATTCCCACAATCACATTTGCCAATTTTTCCTCATCCCAAAAATCATAGCGCATAATATTGCGCAAAACTTCTCCCACACCCGACTGTTTCGTGATCACCAGAGCGTTGCCATGATGCGCCGCCTCTAGCGCCGTCAGCCCAAACGGCTCCGACACCGAACTCATCACAAAGATATCCGACGCCGCATACACATCTCTCAGCTGCTTACCACGAATAAAGCCCGTAAACATCACGTTGCTAGATATGCCCAGATCGGCCGACCAACCCAGCAGTTCATCCTTTTGCTCGCCATCGCCGGCAAACAAAAACAGCAGCTTTGGATGCTTGTTTATTGCCCGCGCAGCCGCTTGCATCATGTGGTGCAACCCCTTTTGCAAAGTAAACCTGCCCACCGTCGACACCACCGTCCAGCCATTTTGCCGCAGTTGCTCCAAGTACCGATAGTTCGACCCATCGTACTCATAATCTTCTTCGAAATACGACGTATCAAAACCATTATAAGCCACGTCTACCTTGTCCGCCGGTATACCGTATTTATCGACAATAATGTTCTTGGTGATGTTGCTCACCGCAATAATCCTATCCGCCATCAACAAACCCTCGCGCTCAATCTCGTGCACCACTGGATTACCGCCATTCATACCGCTACGATCGTACTCGGTGGCATGCACGTGCGCCACCAGCGGTATGCCAAAATTCCGCTTCGCCAACATCCCCGCCTCATAAGTCAACCAGTCATGCGCATGCACAAAATCCGGCCTAAACTCCATCAAGTAGCGCTCCACAAACTCACAATAACACCTCTGAATGTCTCGCACCGACAGCATCTCCTCCTCGGTAAAGGCCTTAAACAACTTTTCGCTTATCCGCCGCGTCTCATAGGCCGTCCCACCATAGCGATACAGCGGGTCTATCCGCGTCGCCGCCAAAATCCGCATGTGTTCCACCCCATGGTCAGCTTCGTAGGGCACCACAAAATCAATATCTGCACCCATCTTCACCAGAGCTTTGGACAGCTGCATGCAAGCTACCCCCAAACCACCACTGTTATGCGGTGGCAACTCCCATCCTAACATCAAAATTTTCATCTTCAATTGATTATACCTCAAAATTTTAACGTAAACAATAAGTCACTTGAGATTTTTTTGCTTGTCTGGATCAATCGCAATCCCAATCAGATTTATTACCATCTCCAGCCGCACAAAATCTTCTTCGTTGAGCTGCCCTTCACGATAAGGCGCACCAAATATAATCCTACCAAACGGCTGCCCCGACCCATCTCTCAAATCAACGATCACTCTCATATCCTCGTGCTCGAACTTCTCGTCTCCCTCGCCCTCCCCGTTCAACCCTCGCCAAATCTGACCCGGCGTGTTTTTGCTCTTGATCGATTCTATTTCGATCTCTTTCATGGTAAATTCCACCACCTTCGACCCATACAGCTTCCCGCCAATCAATATTCCCACATACGAAAAATGCAAATGGTCAGCCAAAAAACTCGCCAAATCCTTCAGCTCCGCGTCGGTCGAACCCACTCGGTTCAACCGTTTCGCAATGTAGCCAATGTCCAGAGAGTTTATCGACAACAGCGAGCGCACGTTTGTCATCATTTCCGCCAAAAACGGCATCATCAAGAAAACCAACGCAACCATGATGAAGTTGAGCACAATATTTTCCACCGAAACCGAAGAATGCCCAAACAGCAAAATCGATGCTACAAAAAACACCACCACATAAATCAACGCCATCGTCGCAATCAGCACCACATAAGACATAACCTTCATCCACCACGCATCAATCACCATCATACGATACCGCAAGATTGCGTAATAGAAAGTAAGGATCACTACACTGATAGAAAGTGGTCCCACCCAGATCAAATCATACCTGGCGGTAGGAAGCAATACGTCAAAGAAGAGCGAAGCTAATCCAGAAATACCTAATCCAACCAACAATAAAATACAAACATTTTTCTCTGAAACAGACGGCTTTTTAAAGATCTTTGCCAATAGAAACGCATAATTGCTGAGAGATGCCAAAACAAAAAACAATGTATATGTAGTATAGAACCAGCCAAGTTTAATACCCACCGCATTCCCAGACTCCTCATTTAGAATTATCCCATTGTACAGCAAATGCGGACTCGCGATAATCGTCACAAATAACGCTAGACCAATCACAGAAAAAATCGCCAAAATTATACGACCAACCCCGAATCCCGTGAAACACACAATGTAGCCCAATATAGCTAACGTCATCACTATTGCCGGAAGATATACGACAGTCACTATAGATGGCGCAATCGACATGGCATCTTCCGGTAAATTCATAAACACGATAATCCCGCACGTCCACAAAAACGCACCCATCGTCGCAACGAAAAATAACACCGATAACACTCTGCTATTAGATTTCGATCCAAAGATCACCGTTACCCCAGCAAGCAAAACCAATATTGCCACTACAACCCCCATGATACTAGCTAGCTGCATGATTCTCTCTTTCCGTTAGCATAAACGTTTTCTATCACCAATTATATATTAGTCCCAGAAAAATAGAAAGTCGCTTGCGACACAAAACAGCATTCAATACCTAAACTTTCTTTTGTAATCTAAAAACCACTCCAGCTGGGGTATCGTGATCAGCATTGGGGTCAAGGTAGTAATTTTTAACACTTAACGGTAAACCTTTGGTCGCTTGTGCCACGAGTTCAATTGCGTCTACGAAATTGCTATTCGGCTTAAACCCTGGCACTTGCCAGCCCAAAACTTTAATGATGCGCTCCAATGACCAGTCCATAACTTGCAAATCAAACACAAAATTCCCACCTGGTTTCAACTTAGATATTATCAACGGCACTAAACCCGGTAACCGATCGACGCAATAAGAAGCCACTCCCGTCATGTAAATAGTAGATTGCGATCCCTCCGACAACGCCAATAGGGTCGTTTGTATATCTTCGTTGTGAAAGTCTACCTTGCCCATCATAAACGACGGGTGATCAGCATGCCATCTCGCGACGTCCGGGTGTTTATCGCAAATGATAATTTTTGTAGGTAATTGACGTACTAATTTCTGGTCTTTTTTAATTCGCTTATCTATCAGGCGCAATTCTGGTACATACCCAGAACCCAAACCTACCACAGAAAAATCTGCATCTTCAAGCCCCTCATTTAACAAAAAAGGCACCAAAACACTTGCGCGAAACCGAGTATACGAGTGAACCGGCTCATTACACACGTAAGAAAAGAACAAATCGCCCGTCGGAATTTCTTTCTCGTCTGCATTAAGACCAATGCTGGCCAGCAACATAATCGGATGCGGCATTTTTTGCATGTGATCTAAAAACTCTTTAGTCCCACTTCCAATGTCACGCAAAAATTCTGCAAATCCGGGATTGTCAAGGATCGGCACCTGTTTTTCTCCGGTCACGGTCGTTTTCTTTTTTCGTAGACTATCCCAGTATTGCTTGCCCTTTTTGGGGCCACAAGTATTAATTATGCGCGCCCTCACAAGCTCTTTCAGACTTTCCGAAGATGAGCCAACTTGACCATTTAACCACGCGTCTGACTTCTCAGTATACGGCAGACCATGTATCTCGGGTTTTATCCGCATCACGCTAGCAGGATCTAGTCCTCTACTTTGCGCCAAACTCACAGGATCAAAGCTTTCCTCTTTAAAGCCCATCATGACAAACATTCTCCCTTCTATTTTTAAGAATAAATATTCAACCCTACTCCCATTATATCATAAGCATTTTACTTAGTGCAAAAAATAACCATATAGTGTATAATGTAACAGTATGAAAACCAAGAAAACCGCAAATTCCGGGGGCGCCAAACCAAAGCCCGCCACAAAGAAAAAGCCCATCGCCAAAAGCAAAGGCAGCATGAACGTCTATTCCAACCTCGCCTACAAACGCCGAGTCAAGGCCGACCAGCGCGCCCGCAAGCACGCCGAAGACCTTGCCTCTCTGCCCAAACATCCCATCGCTCGCTTTTTTGCCAAACTACGCCCCGACCGCGTCTTTCGTTTTTGGTTTTCGCGTGACGGCCTAACTTTCATCCTCAAATTTTTCGCCGCCCTCTTCCTCATTGGCATCATCGTTTTGGGCGGACTTTTCCTCTACTTCAAAAAAGATCTCAACCAAATCAAACCCGGAGATCTAGCCGACCGCGTCTCCGACACCGTCAACACCTACCTCGACCGCAACGGCGTCGTCCTCTGGGAAGACAAAGGCGACGGCGACTATCGCCTGGTGGTAGAAAGCAGCGAAATCTCCACCTACATGCGCCAAGCCACCGTCGCCATCGAAGACAAAAACTTCTACAACCACATTGGTGTCGACATGCGAGCACTTGCTCGCGCTGCCTTCGTCACCTTCTCTGGCGGTGCTGTCCAGGGCGGTTCCACTCTCACCCAGCAGCTCATCAAACAAGTCTACTTCTCCGACGAAGCCGCCAACCGCGACGTCACTGGCGTCCCGCGCAAAATCAAAGAAGTCATCCTAGCCATCGAAGTCGAAAAAATCTACGACAAAGAGCAAATCATCACCATGTATCTCAACGAATCACCCTACGGTGGCCGCCGCAATGGCGTCGAAAGCGGCGCCCGCACCTACTTCGGCAAAAGCGCCAAAGAACTCACTCTGGCCGAGTCGGCTCTGCTCGCCGCCATCCCCAACAACCCAGCCTACCTCAACCCTTACAACCCCGCCGGCCACAAATCCCTAATCACTCGACAACATTACGTCCTCGACGGCATGATCGAAATGGGCTACATTACTTCAGAACAAGCCGAGCAAGCCAAAGCCATTGACATCCTCGAATCCATCCAACCCGAAGCCAGCCAGTTCGAAAACATCAAAGCTCCTTGGTTCGTCCTCGAAACCAAATCCTTGCTCGAAGCCAAATACGGCATCCGCACCATGCGCTCCGGCGGCTTCACTATCACCACCACGCTCGACTACCGCGCCCAAGAATACGCCGAACAAGCCGTGGCCCTCGGCGCACAAAACATGTATATCAATGGCACCGACAATGCCACGTTAGTTTCCGTCGATGTCGAAACCAGCCAAATCATCGCCATGGTTGGCAGCGTCGACTGGCAGAGGCCAGGCTACGGCCAAGTCAACGCCGCCACCTCGCTACTCGAGCCCGCCTCGTCCATCAAACCTTTACTCGACTACACCCCGCTATTCACCGAACGCGACGGCCAAAACTGGGGTCCCGGCTCCATCCTCGTAGACGAAGACATCAACGCACTCTACTGCGCCGGCTACATCGGCAGGTGCAGCATCAAAAACGCCACCGGCGGCACCTACGGCGCCTTCACCATTCGCCAATCCCTCGCCAACTCACTCAACCGCCCCGCCGTCAAAGCCCTCTACATCAACGGCATCCAAAACAGCTTAGAAACCTTGCACGCCCTCGGCAATGTGTCCTACTGCGCCCAGGGCGAAAACGCCGGCTTATCCATGGCCATCGGTGGTGGTTGCGCCGTTCGCCCAGTCGAACACGCCAACGCTTACGCCTCCATCGCCCGCGGCGGTGCCTTCAAAGAACTCACCTACTGGCTAGAAGTCAAAAATTCCTCTGGCGAAGTTATCGACATCTGGGAAGACGCCGAAGGCAAACAAGTCGTCGACCCACAAGTCGCCTACATGATCAGCGACATCTTGCACGACGTCAACGCTCGTTGTCCAGTATTTTGCACCACCGGCCGTGGCCCAGGCTTTGTGGTTGATGGCGTCTGGACTTCCGTCAAAACCGGCACCACCGAAAACGGCGCCGGCCGCGCCAAAGATTCTTGGTTCGTCAGCTTTTCGCCGGTACTTTCTACCGTAGTCTGGAACGGCAACCACGACGGCTCCATCATGCGGCAAAGCTCCTACGTTGTCACCAGCCGCATCATCGACTCATTCGTCGGCAATGTCCACAAAAACATCTACGGCCCCGACGGCAAATGGACCGCCAACCAACCCATCGAACGCCCAGCCGGCATCCAAACCCTCACCATCAACGGCCGCACCGACATCTGGCCCAGCTGGTACAACGAAAAGAAATCCGGCGTCACCAAAGAAACCATGATCTTCGACTCCGTCAGCAAAAAACTCGCCACTCGTTGCACGCCCAACGAAACCCGCGTCGAAGTCTCCGTTAGCCGCATCATCGACCCCATGACCAAGCGCGAATCCCTCGTAGCCCCCGACGGTTTCAACCCCAACGAAGACGACGACATCCACGATTGCGGCGACATCCGCCACACCCTCACCGACGTCAGGATCAGCGGCGGTTCCACTGGCCCCTGGACCATCGACGCCTACATCAACAGCCCATTCAACGCCACCTTCGCCCTCGAACGCTACAACATCGTGATCGACGGCACACTCGTCGGATCCGGCGTGCCCCCGTCCCACACCAGCGGCCAACCCGCCATCACCTTCACGCGCACCGAAGATTTCCGCTCAGTCACCATCACCATCATCGACACCGGCGGCTACACCGCCAGCAGCACCAAGACAAAATAACCCTAATCTTTCTTGCTGCGCGACCTCGTAGACCTTGGCTTCGCCGTCATCCTAGCAAACATCATTTTGCCTGCCGCCGTCTGCAAAAACCGCAAAAACTCCACTTCCGTCTCGCGACCAACCAAACCCGCCGCCTCATCCACCACTACCATTGTACCGTCCTGCAAATAACCCACCCCCTGATGAGCGTTGGCACCCTTGGCGGCAATCTTGATCCGCAGCTTCTCGCCCGGCAAATATTCCGAGCGCAACCCCTGCGCCAAATCGTTCACGTTCAACACTTCTATCTTTTCCGTCGCCGCCACCTTACCTAGGTTAAAATCATTGGTCAAAATCACACCCTTATGTTCTTTGGCCAGCTCCAGCAAACGTTCGTCTACCTTGGTACGATCCAACACATCCTCATATATTTCCACGTCTGCCAGCACCACCCGCTCCAGCTCATTTGCCACATCCATCCCGTGTCGCGCCCGCGCGCGTTTTTCCGAATCTCCACCATCTGCCAGCAGCTGCAATTCGCGAATCACCGACCGCGGAATCAACACTTCGTCCCCCAAAAACCCGGCTTGCGCCACCGCCAAAATCCGCCCATCAATCAGCGTAGACGTATCTACGAACACCTTTCGCCGCGGCTTCCTCACCCCAAAATCCGTCTTCTTCACGGTTTTGGCCACCACCAAACTAGTCTCCACCAAAATCACCACCAGCAACACAACAATAAATAATTCCATACCCCCATTCTACCACAAACTATTTCGTAATTTTCGAAGTAAACAACTCGTAAATCTCCGGCTCCAGACTCATATTAAGTTTTTTGTGTACCATCTGTTACCTCCTTCGTTTCTTCCGCGGTGCAGACTTGTTCGCCAGCACCTGCTCGTAGCAACGCACCAACTTTTCCACGCAAACCTCAGCAGACAACTTTTTCGCATTTTTTTTGGCCGCAACGCTCATTTTTTTATATTTCTCCGCATCCTCCAGCAACGACAATATCTTCCGGCTAAACTGCCCTTGGTCTAGCTCAGTCAAAAACCCATCCACCCCGTCTTCCACCATCTCGCTCGCACCAAAAGCATCAATCGCCACCACCGGCAACCCCGCCGCTTTGGCCTCAGCAATCACTATACCTTGAGTCTCCGTCACCGACGGAAAAACAAATATATCCGACCCCGCGTAGCAATGCGCCATCTCTTTTGGCGATATCAAGCCCGTGAAAGTCACCTGCCCAGCAATACCTTGCTCCTCGGCCTTCTCCCGCAGCTCCTTCTCCTCCGGACCAGTACCCACTAGCACCAGCCGAGCGTCCGGAATCTCCCGGTTGACTCTCGAAAAACTCTCCAGCAAAAAATCGATGTTCTTTTCTTGACCCAGCCGCCCCACAAACACCAAAATCTTCTCGCCCCCCGGCAACCCAAACCGCCGCTCCAGCCAACCCGCATCGCCCCTGGCAAATCTCGCCACCTTTATGCCCGTAGGTATCACACTAATAGGAGTTGTCACCCCTATCTCCTGCAAATATTCGCCCACCACCTTCGTTGGCACAATCACCCTGTCGCAACGGTTCGAAAACTTCCGACTAATCTGCTGCGCTATCTCCTTTGTCAACGCACCACCAAAGGGTACATAATGCACATATTGCTCGTACAAAGTATGAAAAGTAAACACCAAAGGCACGCCAAGTTTTTTGGCATATTTCGCCCCCAGCCGCCCCAGCATAAAAGGCGAGTGCACGTGTATCAAATCCAAATCCAGCTTCTCTATGGTCGCCCGAAAATCCAGCGCAAAGGGTAGCGCCATACAAAAGTCCCGATTGGTCGGCGACTTTATCGACGAAAACCGAAACACCTTGGCTTCCTTGCGGCAATCATCATAATTCGGCGCAAAAATATAAACCTCGTGACCCGCACTAGTCAGACCTTCACTAAAGGTTTCAATCGACCGCACCACGCCACTGGTATACGGCAGGTAACTGTCGGTAAAAATACCGATTCTCAAAACCAACACCTCACTTTACTCAACATATAAATTTTACCATAAATCTGATAATATTGTACTTGAACATGAAATTTTCTATCATCACCCTATTTCCGGAAATGTTCGGGGCCGTCCTCGGCACCTCTATGCTCTGGAAAGCCCAAGATAAAGGCCTAGCCCAGTTCGAACTGATCAATCTGCGCAATTTTGGCATCGGCCCGCGCCGCCAGGTCGACGACACAACCTACGGCGGTGGCGACGGCATGTTAATGAAACCCGAGCCGATCTTCGCCGCCGTAGAGCACGCTCTGGCAACCAACTCTGACGCCAAAGTCCTCCTCGTGACCCCCAAGGGCGACCTTTGGAACCAAGCGGCCGCCCGCACCCTCGCGGCCAACCCTCAGCAAAACTACATCATCATCTGCCCACACTACGAAGGCTACGACGAACGTATTTTGACGTTAGTTGACCAACAAATCTCCATCGGCAAATATATTTTGACCGGCGGAGAACTGCCGGCCATGGTAGTCATAGACAGCGTAGTGCGCCTCATTCCTGGCGTCCTGGGCGGCGCCACCAGCGCCGAGATCGAATCTTTCTCCGACGGCGACAACCTCGAATACCCCCAATACACCCGCCCCGAAGTCTTCCGCGACATGAAAGTTCCAGACGTCCTCCTCTCCGGCCACCACGCCGCCATAGCCCAGTGGCGCACCGAAAACACACCTAAACCAGAATAAAAAAAATAGTGGGGGACTTACTTTCTAAAGTAAGTCCCCCACCTAATATTAGGTGGTTTTTTCGCTCCAATCTTCCGGTACATAAATGCATAATTTATGAACCGTACCAATGAGCTCAAGACCGTCAGAAACGATAACTGCACAAATGCTTGTTTCGTCGAACCCAAGCATCAGCAAGCTATCCCCGGGATGCTGAATTTCCACGGCGCCATAGATTATTATGATCCGCCGCTCCTTTTTTTCTTTAGATTCAAAACTACTTATGGAAGTTTCTTTCAGAAATTCCCCAGGAGATCTCGTCACGACGAGATCTCCAAAATCCCCAATCGCAACACAAGCCCCAGACCTGGGGTCCTCCGAAATAGCCCCAGCAACCCTCACCACCAGATCTTCATGTTCCAAACTTTTTACCGGTATAACACTAATCAAAAAATCTGCAACTTGTGCTTTAAGCCGCTTCCCGCACTTCGCGTTATTGCCGCCCATTCGTCACATCTCCCTTTCTCTCAGTTTGATTTTTTCTCAGGAACCGGCTGACCGTGTCCCTGGAAATTGTCGGAACGATTCCCAGCTCCATCAGCCTTGTGGCGACCAGATTCAACGTCCAGCGCCGACAGCCCTTCGGAGGTTCGCTACGGTAGATTGCCAGAATCTGCTCCCCTACCTCTTCAGTCACTATGGGCTTGACCGGCGGTTCAACACGTTTTTTCCGGTCTAGGCTTTCAAAACCATATTTGTTGAATTGCATGGCGACAGTTCGGACAGTTGTTTCGGAAGTGTAGCATATGTCTGCGATTTCTTTTTGCTTCTTCACCGACGGACAGTTTTCATCCAATAATAGCAAAATTCTTGCACGCATGACCTTCTTTGCTGGATGTTTACCGTTAGTCACTATCCCCCGTAGTTTCAACCTCTGCTCTTCGGATAAGGAAATTCGATTCTTATTCCTACGCCCCAACTTTTTCACCCCCCTCCTATAAATAAAATAACAAATTTCGCGCAAGAAAAACCCCTCCTTGCGCCTACTCTCCACCATTATATCACACCTTGCACAAAAAGTCAATATGTGCTACAATACCCCTGTTACGCACTCGATTAATCGAGTAAAGGAAAAAATCAAATGTCAAAGAAAATTATCGGAAACCTCAAGCTTCGCATCCCTGGTGGCCGCGCCACCGCTGGCCCGCCAGTCGGCAGCACCCTCGGCCAATGGGGCCTCAACATGATGGATTTCATCAATCCATTTAACGAAGCTACCAAGGAATACAACGGCAAAAACGTCATCGTGCACCTGGCCGTCTACGACGACCGCACTTTCACCTGGAAGTGCCTCGGCCAGCCCGTCGACGACCTCATTCGCGAGCGCATCAAGATCGAAAAAGGCAGCGGCAAGCCAAACCTCGAAAAAGTCGGCAAAATCTCCCGCGCCCAGCTCGAAGAGATCGCCCAGATCAAGAAAGACCAACTCAACGCTATCGATACGGAAGGCGCCGTCAAAATCATCGCCGGCACCGCCCGCTCCATGGGCGTCGAAGTCACCGACTAAAGCACCACGAGGATTATCCTTGCAATAATAGCTAAAGGCCGTTCGTAAACCCGAACGGCCTTGTCGTGTCACCACCGATATTCGCCGAAAATTTCGGCGAACTGCTCTGCATGGGACAATCTGGCCCCGTAGCCACCTCCGCCTTCATAATCTGCGACGAAAATCCGCGTGGCCTCTCCCACGCTCTCGGCATCACGGAACCGACGATATGCATCTGAGTAATAATTCTCAAACTCCCAGACCATGCCATCCAATTGGCCCTGCAGAGTTTCCATGTCAAAGCCCTGTTCTACCTGTCTGTTCCACCTCAGCTCCGACAGTTGAAATAGGCCTTTGTAAGGAGCGCCATACTCTGGAAAATATTCCAGAGAGCACTCCTGCGTAGCGTTGCCAAGCACCGCCACCGACTGTCCGAAGGTCCACCCCTGCAACCTGAGACATCTAAATATCTCCCAGGCTGTTTGCAGCTGGATCTCCGCGCCCGCAACTGGACACTCCACGGGCATACTTTTGATCAAACTCGGCCTAGCTCCCCTCGAGCCTAAGACCAAAGCCTCCCTCGCAAGTATCACCAAAGGCTCCTCGCTATTTTCGCGCGATACATCCAGAGCCACAGCCACGCCAATAGCCAACTCTATCGAACCCGTCAAAACCACGTCCGTGCGCTTTTCGAGAACATCACACACGTACCATGAATAAAACGAGCTCATGGCCATGCAAATGGCAAAAAGCCAAAAACTTCCACCTTTCAAAGAACTCCCCTCCTTATTACATTCATTGTGACATACTCTCGCCACAAAGTCAAATTAACGCAGGCTTTTTTGCTTGCATTTTCCTGCAAAACAGGGTATTATTGACCCATCAAAATCAATGTTGGGAGAGCAGGGCACCAATAGCCCGCTCGCTACTACCACAGAAAGGATTAGCCATGGCCAAAAAAGCCACCAAAGAAAAAGAAATCGTCGCCGAGGAGGTAATCGCCGAACCAATCGTTGCCGCCGAGCCAACTACTACCCCTGTCGCCGAAGAAACCCCGGCAACAGAAGAAAAGTATGCAAAATCCGGCAAAAAGTCCAAAAAACACATCGAAGAAGTCCAGGCCGAAGATGAGCGCCAAGCCCGCAAAGAAGAAGCCCAGTCCGCCCCCGAGCAAAAAGCCGGAGGCCCCAAGCCCATCACCCGCAGCCGACTAGAGCGCCGCGGCAAAAATTACCGCAAAGCCGCCGAACAGGTCGAAAAAGGCAAAGCCTACCCCCTGGCCGAAGCCATTGCGCTAGCCATCGCCACCTGCCCAGTCAAATTTGACTCCACCCTCGAAGCCCACTTCCGCCTTGGCGTCGACCCCCGCCAAGCCGACCAAAACATCCGCGCCACCGTCAGCCTGCCAGGCGGCAGCGGCAAGACCGTCCGCGTCGCCGTTTTCGCCCCGCTAGACATCATCAAAAAAGCCACATCCGCCGGCGCCGACCTTGCCGAAGACGAAGAATTCTTAAGGAGGCTCGACAAAGAACAGATCGACTTCGACGTCCTAGTCACCACCCCCCAGTACATGCCCAAGCTCGGACGTTACGCCCGCCTGCTTGGCCCCAAGGGCCTCATGCCCAACCCCAAAGCCGGCACCGTCACGACAGACGTCGAAAAAGCTGTCAAAGAACTCAAGGGCGGCAAAATCGAATACCGCGTCGACAAACAAGCCATCGTCCACGTTGGACTAGGCAAAGTATCCTTCGGCGCCGACAAGCTGCACCAAAACGTCACCGCCTTCCTAGACAGCCTCAAAAGCCAAAAACCCGCCTCCATCAAAGGCGCCTTCGTCAAAAGCTTCTACCTCACCACCACCATGGGCCCCAGCATCCTAGTCGAAAACACCTTCAACTAATCAGCCCCAGCTCCGTTTTCCGAGAAGCTCATTATCTAAGCTTGCTCTCGTTCTGTGCTATCATTAGACATAATGCTTTGGCTTATTTTAGTTATCTTTGTCGCTATCGCGTCGTCTTTCAGTACCTACCTCGACAATTACATCACCGACGTCCACTTCAAAGGCCGCAAACCCCAGGCCCAAAAACTCTTCTTCATCCCCACCTCTCTCCTCACCTGCATCCTCATCGCCCTCATCTTTCCCCTGCAAGAATTCCCCCTGCACGCCACCCTCATCCTCATCGGTGTCGGCGCCGTCAACGCTCTATCCAACATCCTCTACTACAAAGCCCTCGTCGCCGAAAACTCCACTGGTGTCACTATTTTTTCCCAGCTCGAACCTCTGCTGTACCTCACCCTGGGCTGGATATTTCTCGGCCAACACATCACCGGCACAGAAGCGCTAGCCTTCATGCTCATCCTGCTCGCGCCGCTAGTTATCATTTTCTCCGCGAGCAAACGCACCCAAAAGCTCGAAATCCGCGCCGTCACTCTACTGGCCACTTTTTCGGCCCTGCAAGTTGCCGCCGCCATCATTTTTGTCAAATTCGCCGGCCTCGATCTCGTTGCCGCCGACACCAACATCAACATCTTTGCCACCGCATTTTTCTTCATCACGCTCGGTAGCCTCATTACCGACCTCCTGCTCGCCGTCGCCCTCAAATCTTGGCGCACCCGCTTCTGGCACGTCGTCAAAAAATCCAAACACCGTTACCTCATCCCCGCCATCGTCAACGAAATCCTTTTCACCCCCGCCTATTTCGCGCAGCGCTTCGCCCTCATCATCGCCCCAGTCGCCCTCGTTTCGGTCACCACCAGCGCACTCAGCCTCATCTTTACCTTCGTCATGGGCGTAGTACTATCCCTCATCTGGCCCGCCTTTGGCAGAGAAAAACTCAAACAACGCACCATCCTCGCCCACCTCGCCGCCATCGCTCTCATCGTCGCCGGCATCATCATCCTCGGCTAGGGCAGGGAAATACCAAGCAGAAAATTAAATTTTCCAATTGACATAGCCCAGTACCTTGTATAACATAGTATTATGGATATCATACTAGACCCAATAGAAACCGCCGAAGATTACGCTGGCGACTTGACGGTGCAACTCAAAAAAGGCATCCTTTCGCAATGCGTATTACTGGTAGCAGAGAAGCCCGTCTACACTTCGGAAATCATCGCCGAGCTCGAAAGGGCAGAGCTAGACATCGTCGAAGGCACCATCTATCCGCTGCTCTCTCGCCTCGCCCGCGAAGGCCTACTGACCCACCAGTGGCAAGAATCCCGCGGCGGCCCACCCCGCAAATACTACCAAATCACCGACTACGGCCGCACCGTCCGCGTTCATCTAGCAACTTCTATCCGCAAGCTCAACAAAGTAATAAAACAACTAGAAAGGAAACCCGCATGAACGAAATTGTGCGCATCCACATCGCCGGCGTCCCCTATGAAATCGACGTCGACGCCCGCAAGAGTCTCAACAAATACCTCAGCGACATCAAAAAAAGCCTAGGCGACGCTAGCGACGCACTAGCAGACGTCGAAATCCGCATTACAGAAATCTTAGATTCCCGCGGCGTAGGCAAAAACGACGTCATCAAGCTCACCGACATCACCGCCATCAAAGCCCAGCTCGGCGAACCAGCCGATTTTTCCGAAGACGAACACTCCAAGCAAAGCGAAAACATCGCCAGCAAAGTCCGCCAGCAGTTCGCCGAAAAGAAGTTTTTCCGCGACCCAGACAACGGCATGTTTGGCGGCGTCATCTCTGGCCTCGCCGCCTACACCGGCTGGGACGTCACCTTGTTGCGCATTTTGTTCGCCCTACTCGTGTTTTTCACCGCCTTTTTCCCGTTCATATTCCTCTATGTCATCGTTTGGATCTGCGCCCCCGAAGCCCGCACCGCTAGCGACCGCCTCTCCATGAAAGGCGAACCCATCAACATCGAAACCATCAAAGAAGCCGCTGGGGACGTCACCACCGACAAAGTCGCCCACAAATCTTCCACCCCGCTCACCCTGCGCGTCATCCTCGGATTTTTTGGCGCCCTCGGCCTCCTTACCTTCATCCCTATGCTCATCGCGCTCATCCCCCTCACCATCATC
>Ga0209755_10000998_pt1 | contig 47459 bp, 48 predicted proteins | sample TergutCo191P1_FD_187301 | JGI IMG/M metagenome (GOLD analysis project Ga0209755, IMG submission 187301) | Cornitermes sp. P1 segment gut microbial communities from Petit-Saut dam, French Guiana - Co191P1 (SPAdes) (version 2) | ecosystem: Host-associated > Arthropoda: Insects > Digestive system...
TACTCAAAATGTTGTTTAAAACCTGTTTTACGCGCAGTTCGTCGCCAAACAATGTTACGGGAATATTTACATCTACATTAAGTTCAAACTCAATCTGCTTGCTGCCGATTCTCATCATGTTAAGCTGAGCTGTGTCGCTGATCATACTCGCGAACTCGTAATTTTTGTTAAGCAGTTCTAGTTTGCCGGCTTCAATTTTTGAAAGATCAAGAATATCATTGATAATGCTCATCAGCATATCGCCTGATGTGTATATTTTTTCGAAAGCTTCGGTGACCCTTGCGGGTAAATCTTCATGCCGCAGTTCAATTTCAGTAATGCCGATAATCGCGTTCATCGGCGTGCGGATTTCATGGCTCATGGTGCTAAGGAAGGTGCTTTTGGCTTTGTTCGCCGCGACAGCTTCCGCATGCTGTTCTTCGGCTTCGTTGATGCGGTCTTTCAATGTTGTAACCATAGTGCGAAGAGCGCCTGCAAGCTGTCCGACCTCATCATTGCTGCGTACTGTCATTTGATCGTCAAGATTTCCCTCTGCCACGCGAACCGCATATTCGGTTATTTTGCTGACAGGCAGGCTTATTCTGTTTCCAATAAAACTCGCTGCCAAAGCGAAAATAGTTATAATGCCGATAGAGCAAAGAATAATTATCAGCTTTACTTTATTTGCTTCTTCTGTCTGGCGTTCCAAAGGCATGGCTGCCGCCCACATGCCTATAGTTTCCTCAAAATAATCTTTTATCGGCCAATATATAGCCATATAAGGATCGCCTGATATATCTCTTTTAATAACCACCGTTTCGTTTTTGTTAAGCACCGTATCTGTTATTTGCAGCATATCTTGCTTAACGCCTATGCTGCGTTTGCCGGATTTGTCTTTTAAACTGGTCATCATGGTTAAATCACCGTTATAAAGAGAAAAATGCATTCCCGTTAATTCATACAGGTTATCCACATATTTTTCCGTGCCGATGTTTGAACCCAGAGATATTGTTCCGATTAAAACGCCGTTTTTATATATTGGCGCATAACAGCGGATAGAGTACGGAAGCAAGGCGTTCTCATCAAAAAAAACGCCTGAGGAAACATTCCCGTTAAGCGCCGATTGTATTCCGTCGCGGCTTGAGATATCATCTCCTGTTAAATCCGAATGGCTTCTGGCAATAGTAACGCCCCTGGAATTTGTGAAAGTAATCGAATCTATTTCGTTACGCAGCCACGCTATTGTTGTATTTTCCAAAATGCCTTTTGTGTCAGACCTTTGCACGGCATCAATAAGATCCGGCAGCGAGACTAGAAGCTGAACTTCGCGTAACAGCATGGTTTCATCCTGCTGTTGTATCTTTGATATAAGAGACTGCATAGCGTACATTTCTTCCTGTATGGTTTTATCAAAAAGTTTTACCATAAGAGAGGTAGACAAATTTAATACAATCAAACTTGACGCTATTACGCCTAACACAGCAATAAGTATTATTTTCACGGAAATTTTCATTCTCATAATTTCACCTTAAAAATATAATAAATACGGCAAGAACGAGTCACACAAACGCCGCGAAGTAATTCCATTTTCTCCATAATGGAAACCCTAATTATTAAAGATTATCGATAAAATCTTGAAATAATCTTTGAAATTCTATAAAATTGTACCATGCAATATTACAGTTAGCAACATAAAACCGCGTCTTGACATGGTTCCCGCAGTATGTCATATTTTACGGGATTGCATTATATGTCCGTTTATTTACCTGCCCGGATGGTGGAATTGGTAGACACGCTGGTTTCAGGTACCAGTGCCTTCAAAAGCATGGAAGTTCGAGTCTTCTTCCGGGCAAAGGATCCTGTCTTTTATAGATAGGATTTTTTTTATTAATATTATGAAAAAAAGCAGATTATTTTACTAAAAAAACTCAGGCGGCGGATACCGTCTGAGTTTAAATTAAAAATTATTAATTACAGAGGAAATGTAAACTTAAAGGATAAACCTGACTCGGTTGAATTAACATTAATATTACCGCCGTATTCTTTAACAATATCTTTAACGAAACTTAAACCAACGCCTCTGCCGGCTGCCGTGCTGGTTTCGTCGGCGGTGGAAAATTCAGGCGAGAAGATGGAACTAAGGAGCGCTTTTTTATCTGCCGGTTTGTCGGGATATTTTTCCTGATATTTTTGTTTTATTTTATTCCAGTCTAAACCCTTGCCGTCGTCAGTGAAGGTAACTACAGCTTTACCGTCAACATTCACTACGCTGAATTCCAAATGCCCCAGAGGATCTTTGCCTTTTTTTATTCTTTCTTCAACAAGTTCTATACCGTGATAAATTGAGTTCCTCATGCACTGAGATAAAATATCCTTGATGGGTTTTCGCAGTTTGGATTCCAGTATATTAATATCTATTTGCCCCGCTTTCAGCGTAACCCTCTTGTGAAGTTCACTTGCGATTTTTTCCGCGCCCTTGGCAAGAGAGGTAATAAGGATCGTATCGATCTGATTAGTGGTTTTATACGCGCTTATTTTTTTTGTAATTGCGGTATAAGAATCCATTTCCTGCATAAAAGTTTCTATTTTAATGGTTAATGTAAGAATATCATTTGTAAAAACCCTGTCTTTGTTGGAAAGAGCTTTAATTTCATCTTCCAAAACATGAAGTTTATTGGCAAGACTTTCAAGATCCAATATAACCGCGTTTGATTTTATCGCGTGAATATACTGGAATATTTTAGTAACAACTTCCTTCTCCGACAGTTTGCGATCTTTAAGAAGGGCGTTAATGCTGTTAAAATTGGAATCGGTATCTTCGATGAAATGCTGGAAAACAACAGGATCGATTTTGATAACATCGAACATATTTTTCATTTCCACTTCCTGAGCTTCTTTCTGCGTTTGAAGCTCCATCTCAATTTCTTTCTCTCTGGAAATGTCATGAATAATCCCGATAATAACAGGTTCAGCCGAAGCCTGCTCGATCAATTGAAATTTTGTGCTTAAATATTTGGTGTCGTCATCAACTTTATATTCAAACTCGGAAATGGGATTGGCACCTTCAAGAATCTTCGCTTTCTTCTCTTTGGAAAAAACCATTGCAAAATAACTTTTCATTACCTGAAGCTGTCTTGCTTCGAATGAACCGCGTATAATATCAAGAAAACTTTTACCTGTAAGGTCTGACTCGTAGTATGAAAGAATCGAAACAAGCGTGCTTGAATACTGAGGAAGGATATTGAGGTCTTTATCCATGAGGAAAATACCCTGATTAATATTATCCTTCATGGTTTGAATCATATCTCTTTCCTGCGCAAGTTCCGCAAGAAGTTGATTTTCTTTTCGATCTTTTAATATACTTATCCACTCGTAAATAATGGATAAACTCGCGATAAGAACATAAGCGCCTATAACCCTGAATTTAATTTCTTCGCTTGGCACATTATTACCTAAAGGAATGTAAAACATCGCGATTATAACGCCAAGAACAATGACAGATTCTATAGCGCCGACTGTCATCTGACATAGGAAAATTACAATAGGCGGAAAGGCGAAAAGCCAAATCGCAGCCCAGAGATTAAGATCACCTAAATATAAAAGATAACAACAGTATGCGCCGAAAACAGTAACCGGAAAAATGGGTATGTATTTAAGAGGAACCTTTGAACGAATTAAAATCAGTGAGAGCAAACATAAAAAGGCGATTGTAAAGTCGATGATCGTTCTGGAAATATCGGTTTTGATCAACGTAATACCGAGAATGACAAGAGGAAGCGTAGCGACCATGAATATCCAGTTCATGGTCATATAACGCACCTGCTCTTTAACATTTGTCAATTCAAAGTAGCGTCTGCCAAGAAAAACATTCAGCAGAAAACCTAAGAGTTTATTTTCTTTTTTTTTACTCTCTTTCATTTTGCTTCTTCTACCGCGACGGAAAGACATAATTCCTGATCTTCAAAAATAGAGAAAGGAATGCAAATAATTCTCGCTTTTTCAGAAGGCCAAACAATAGTGTGTGATTTGCCTTTAATAATTGAAGGCATGGAAATTTTAACCCTGTGTTTTTTCTCAAAAACATTTTTGACATTTCCCGCAATTATATTTACGACTTCGCCGAGCATGTCTGTTACTTCTTTGTCTATGCTGGCGTACTCTTTGCCTGTAAGAATACTTGTAAGTTTAAAAGCGGTTTCTTCTTTAATGGAAATGGCAACTGCGCCGTTTGCTTCGCCTGAAAGCCCTATTATTCCCGATATGTCCCAGCTTGTATCAAACTCATCTTTGGAAACGAAGAAAGGTCTGCCGGCTTTCGCTTCTACATTGCATAAATCACGAAATACTTCTACTGTGCCCTCTATAAAAGGCTGTATAAATTGTTCCATTTTATTACCTCGCTAGTACAAGAATTTCCTGTACCTTTTCCTTAAATGTTTTTTCTTGTACAGGCTTTACAATATAATCGGTTGCTCCGTTCTGAAGCGCTTCTATAACGCTGAATTTACCTCTTTCCGAAGTAACCATCACTATCGGCAAATCTTTGTATTTCGGCATAGCTCTGACAACTTTTAGAAAATCCATGCCGTCCATTCCCGGCATATTCCAGTCTAAAAAGACAATTGTAACATCATTACTTTCAAGCTGCCTTAACGCCTGCTTTCCGTTTTCCGCTTCAAGGCATACATGCGGAACTTTCATGGTTGCGAAGGTATTTTTAACAATATTTCGCATTATTTGACTATCGTCTACAACCAAGATTTTTACCATACTTTCTTACCTATTCTCCTTAGTTAGGATTCTACTATATACCGTAATTTAGAACATCGTCAAGATGTTTTTCAAGGAAAAAAAGCCCGCAGCTGCCCATTATTCAAACAGCCTGCTGTCTGTATGCGGCAAGAAAAGTGCGCCTGTGTAAAAATCCATATATGAAGATTCGCTGCTTAAATCAACATAGGTAATTTTTCCCGCGAGTTCATGCATTTTATTTCTTTGTTCTTCACAGGCAAGCGAAAGGTAAGCGCCTATAACAGACGAGTTGCCGATAAAACTGTAATTATCATTAACGTCTTTCTGTGGAAGCCGTAAGTCTTTCTTCGAAAGTCTTGGCAGCAGACCGACAGTTCTTGCATCATCAAGATCGAGGAATCTGCCGAAACCGCCTGCGACATAAACTTTATCCACATCTTCAAAGGTCATGCCGGCGCAGGCAAGCAATGTTTGACAAGCGGAAAAGATCGCGCCTTTTGCTCTTATAAAATTGCTTATATCATTTTCACAGATTGTGATACATGACACGCCTTGCGAAGATTGCGCGTCCGCCTCCGCATTGTAAAGAACATACTCGCCTGTACTCTCCGTGAACTTTCCGGCGGAATCAATAATTCCTTTTTTGAAAAGTTCCGCGACAGCGGAAATAATTCCCGAACCGCAAATGCCTATCGGCGCTGCGCCGCCTATCGTCTGCGTCTTTGCTTTGCCGTCTTCATTGATTACAACTCTTTCAATCGCTCCTTTTTGAGCGCGGACGCCGTGTTTTATTCCGCCGCCTTCAAAAGCGGGACCTGCTGAACACGCGCAGGCGAACATGAAATCATTATTGCCAAGAACAATTTCTCCGTTAGTGCCTATATCGATAAAAAGAATTAATTTATTTTCAGATTGACGCGGCGCTTGCGCAATACTTGTGCACAATAATCCTGCTGTTATATCTCCGCCGACATAACTTCCCACGGCGGGAGCGATTAGGACAGGAGCGTTCTCGCAGGTTTCAATTCCAATCTGTTGCGCAGTGTAAACTTGCGGATTGAATACCGCCGGGGTGTAAGGTGAAAGACGAATATATTCGGGAACAATTCCCAAAAGCAGATGTATCATTGTTGTGTTGCCTGCAAGAGAGACGCATAATATTTTTGTTGATTCGATTCCTGCGTATTCGCAAGCCTGCGCAGTCAGCTCGTTTATTGTTTTTAAAATCCGCGACTTAAGATCGACCAAATGTTTTTTAGCGTAATTTATGCGTGAAATAACATCAAGACCGCATTCAATCTGACTGTTGTACGCGTTATGTGAAGACAGCACCTTGTTAGTGTTTAAATCGACAAGCCAGAGAGCGACAGTGGTTGTGCCTATGTCTACGGCAAGACCATAAACAGGCGGCTGAACATCATTAACAGTAAGCAGCAGGCAGTAAGCGATTTTATTATTTATATAATAATGCGCAGTTACTTCACCGTCTTTATCTCTTAATTTTTCCGGTAAAGTTGAAAGCACATTCAAAGGCAAATCTACCGATTGCAAATCGATTATTGATTGTAAGCTGTCATTTGATTTACAGGCGGCTTTTAAAAACGCTCTTGAAAATCTGTCGGCATCTGACAAGCCGTCAAGCAGAGCGGGAGAACTTATCTGCAGAGTAATTTTTTCTATAAATTTTTCACCGCAATTTAAAGCCGCGCTTTCATCGCTTCCATTAAGATATTTATAAGGGTCTTCAAAATTTTCAAACTTTCCTTCAGCGGTTTTAACAGATTGAAGAATAGTCACTGTAACAGGTTCGTCGGGAACAAGAGCCTGACAGAATAAAACCTGCTGATTGCCGCTCTCTTTTTCTTGCCTGTTATCACTTGTCACATTTACCAGACATTTTTTACATGTACCTTTACATCCGCAGGGCGTTTCGGCAAAAATACCGCAAGAACGAGCCGCGTCAAGCAGTGAGGAACCGGCTGGACTTTCTGTTGTGATATTATCAGGCAGAAAAGTTATTTTTGTCATAAATTGATTATACAACGCATATTAAGAAGCAGGCAATCAGCCCGAATTGACGTTTAAAAGTTGAATGGCAGCAAAGAACGCTGATGCGAAAAAGAAACGGAAAAATCACGCTCCTGTTTTCGACACCTCCTTATATTCTGTTCTTTGCTATCCCTTCAACTTTACCGGTAAATTGTTACGCTATTGTCATAAATTGTATATTCTACTAAAGTAGAATTCGTATAAAAACCCCAAAATTAATTTAAACAGATCAGGAGAATTGCGCTTGTGAAAATGAACATCTCCAAAATTACAAGTTTTATTTTATTGTTTGCGACGGTATCGATAATTTACCTGACATTTACCCAAATTGACTGCCTTTCCGCAGCAAGAGGATCTTCCGCTGCCAATAGAATAAGAATCCTGCTCTCATTGTCAAATTTTACAGGCGCGCTTTTAGGCATAGTGTTATGCCCTTTATTTCTTCCTGTTCCCGGCAAAAATAAAAAGACGCCGCTTTCCATTGTCTTTATATTAATTGTATTTATACCCAATATAATTATAATGTCTCTGGGAGCAGAAGCCTGGCTGAGTTCAACAGTTTCCCAGATTATTATGTCTTTTAATTCAGGAATTTTTTATCCCATCGCCTACGGGCTTTTCTTCATCTCGCGCAGGCAGAATCGGGATTCGGAGGATCAATCAAGGCAGACGCGCATAACTGCAATGGAACTTTCCATTTTAATAATAGCCGCCATGATCCTTCGCTATGTTTCCATTCCTTTTCTTGAATATTTCGGCATTGCGGCAAATCCCATGCGGGCTTTGTCTTTCGTTTTTAAAATAATAGAAATTTTTGTAATCATCATGTTTTTGAGCGCAATCTCATGCGTTTATTTTTTAAAACCTGACTGCATAAGACCTGCTGTAAAACAAAAAACAAACACTTCCTTTATACTAAGGCTCGTTACATTGTCGCTTGTTTTTACAAGCCTTAATATGATGGTTGAACTGCGTTTGTTTCCGCTTATGCCGGGCGTTGTAAACGGCTATATGTTTTATCTTCCCGCTGCGGCGGCGGCTGTTTTAGTTCTTGCGTTTTTCTCGGATAAACAATATTTTTTACAAAGTTATTTATTTGCAGCCGCTCTACTTTTTATCATACTCCCCTGTCTTACTCTTCTTCAAAACCCTTTAATAATAACCATACTAAGCACTTTAGCCTCGATATTGCATTTTTCAAAATGGTCGCTTTTTTCGGTTTATATTACGGAAAATTATAAAGGCGGATTCTGGTTTTACGGGAGCGCTATGTCGATTCATATAACAAATATGATGTCGGTTGTTGGAAGCATATTTATACCTGTCGTGCCTTCATCGCCGGGAAGCATGGTGCTGTTAAGCGCCATTGCCGCTATTATCTTTATATTTTTATCGTTCAAACTGGTAGTTAAGAAACATCCTATTCTGCTTGAGCAAATGCCTCAAACGGAATCACCTAAATCGTATATAACTTTAACCGACAGCTTTAATAATCATAAACTTACAAAGCGTGAAGCGGAAATCGCGGAGCACGTTTTTAACGGTTTAAAAAATTCGGAGATTGCGGAGAAATTATTTCTTACGGAAGCTACGATAAAAAAGAATATGACGGCAATCCTTGAAAAATACAAGGCAAAGAGCAGATCGGATTTTATGTCGAAGACCGCTTACGAGTGCGGATTAAAATAAAACGCTATTTTTTCAAAACGCTCTTTATAAAGCCTTCCAAATCCGCGGCTTCCGAAGGTCCTACCAATACCTTGAAACCTGGAAGGTTTTCTTCAAGCTCGCCTGAAATCTGCGCGACATAACCCGGGATAACAATCTCGCGTGTATCTATCATCTTCTCAAATTCAATTTCTTTTATAAACTTTCCGATACTCGCGCCTGAGAACTTTCCCGCCGCCCATGCCGTTAAAACGCTGAAACCTTCGCACTCGGGAATTATCAGCCACGCGGAAATCCCTGAGTTTTCAACTTCACCGGACACAAGGAAGTATGTAAGAGAGAAATTGGTTGTCACAAAAACAGGCGAGTTTCTGTCAGGCTCGCCTATCGCGTAGAGTTTCGGCTCTACTTGAATCGGTTTTTGCGGGTCTGTGTAAATATTCTGACGCAGGGCAAGCAGTGTTATAAGCTGAGCCGGATCAAAAGACGGTAATACAATGATACCGCCGAACTTGTTAATCTCGGTTACAGCAGCGACTGTGTCATCCATTGCGTTACCGGTATTTATAAAACGCAATGAAGCGTAACCCAGCGCTTTTACGCTGTTTTTAAGCGCGGCTTTTCTCGCGATGGAATTTGTCTGGAAGGTTTCACAAAGCGAATGGGTTTGAAACTCTATCACAAGGTCATTAAAACCGCCTTCTTTTATTATTGTTGTCAATCCAAAAATGCCGTTAACATCAGGAGCGGTAATTGCCAATACCTGATTATCGCGTTTTGCTATATTTACAGCTTCTCTATTCGCAATGTCGGCGTTCACGGCGCAAAGAACACTGTGAGAACCTGCAACTGCAACCGAAGCTTTATCAAGCGAAGCCAAATCTTTTGCGCGAATTATTAAAGGCAGTTTTGTTTTTTCATATACCTTCGCGCAGTAATCGGCAAATGTCTCTGCAGTCGAGCCGTTCTTTTGTGTAATTGCAATTGCGCCGATAAAAAGCTCTTCGCCTACACGCACAGGACGGTATGCGCGAATTTTTTCCGCAAGTGAAATGTCTGCGCCTTCTTCAAGATTAACCGCAATCACAGGCTTGTTTACAAATGTCTTTTCGTGGCGGTACATTACGATTTCTTCACCTAAGGGACTGATAATTTCTGCGCCGATTTTAACGCCTTTAACAGGCGGCTCGCTCGCCGCACCCAGCGTTTGTTTTGCTTCATCGGAAGCATAGGGGCATTCCGATAACATCGCTTTTTTCGCCGCGAGTTTCATCGCGAAAGCCATGCAGGTGCTTGAACCGCATTCCTTACAGTTTGTTCCCGGAAGGAGTTTTTGAATTTGTAATCCGCTTAATGCCATATTATTCTCCCTCCCCTGTTTGACCGCTCATTAAATTATCAATTGTTTTTTTAATTGTCTGCGCGGCTTCAGGCGTGTACATAATCAATATATCCGCCCCTGCGTATAAAAGCGTGGCTGCTGTAGATGTTTCCCAGTAAGCCGCGCGCTTTGCAAGATCGCCCCAATCGGGGAAAGCAGCTTCGCTTGCTTTAAATTCTTTTATTTTGGCGCACTCCTGCCCCACAGAAACAATCATGGGGCTTAACAGCATATTGTCTCCACCCAGCCCTGTCAGCCTGATGCGCTCCATTACAGAATAAGTGTACTCGATACCGTAGCCGATTGTGCTTGTCATAGGATCAATAATGATTTTTTCAGGCGCGATTCCCATATTCGTAAGCAGAATATTGAGCTGCTTACTGATATTCACATCGATTGGAGCCTGCGCGACCAAGGTGTGTCCGTAAGCAAGCGCAGCTCCCGCTATAGTTCTGTAATTATCCTGCTCAACAAAATTGAAAAGGAGATTCTCTCCTTCGCAGGCTTGCGCGACAGCCTTTAACACCTCGTTGTTTTTTTCAAAGTGACTGACGCCTGTAATTATCAGCGGCACATCCACTGCGGCGAGAATCGATTTTACAAGTTCGATACTCTGCGCCGCGCTGCGGTTTTCGCGCTCAGGATGAATGCCGTCAAGTTTAACGCTGATTAAATCCGCCCCGTACTTTGTTACGCACTGTTTTGCCATTTCGGCAGGATTTTTAAGTAGGTCGCCGTAAATGTTACGCAAAACTTCAGGATATTTTTCGCTTATGCTGTCGAAAACTTCCATTGCGACCAGAGGTCTATTTGGCATTTTACCTTCCCAGAAATGGAAGGGCATGCAGCTAGCTCCTCCTATATAGCGCGTCTTTCCTCTGGTGCCGCCTTCTGATTTTAAATTTCCGAGTTTTACGGCATAAGTCGCACCGCTTGAACTCTCCGAAGGAAGAGGAAAACTTTTTATTGCGGAAATTCTTTTTGACGGCGCAGGCGCGGATGACGGTTTATAATGAGAATGAGAAATCACTTCCGCCTTAGCTTCAGTTTTAATTTCAGTTAGCGACTGCCCAAGAAACTTCTCGCTTAAAATATTAAATATATTTGTAATAATTTCGCTTGTTACATCGGCTTTTACCTGCTCAACCAGCGCCACCAAATCCTTATTGGTAAGCTGCGATTTCAATTCTGTCTTTAACACGCCGCTTGCAGCTTTCTTACCTTCAGTCTTATCTTCTGAGACGCCAGCCTCTTTTTTCTTTTCATTCGCCGCAGCGGCAGGCTGTTCGCTTGCCGCGAACTTTGACATATCTTCCATTTTTAACGCAGGGTGGCTGACCTTTTCCATATACGCGCGAAGGTCTTCCGCTGCAATGGCGTTATTTTCATCCGCGATTTTATCAAAGAAGCTTTCTAATTTTTGCTCGCTGAAACGTTTTTCAAGATCAGGCTTTAATAAATCTTTTAACTCTTTTGGCATCCAGACAAGTCTTCCAAAGCCGCCTTCCGCGGAAAGAAATTTTCGGCTTGTTAAGAAAACTTTTCCGCAGCCGAAGAAACCCGGTGTTTGCTGTCCTCCGCCGACTGAGCCCGCAAGCGTGGAGAACGTCATTCCGATAGGCGTTTCGCCGAGGTATTCGCGGTTAACTGCCATTACGCCGTTGCACTCCGGCACGTACGCGCAAATTACTTCAAAGCAGCCGCAGCTTGTCATTGGCCTGTCCATAATTGAATAGGCGCAGAATGCGTCGATTGATTTATGGCTGTTTGTATAAACGTATTCGTTAACGCCTGCCCAAATACCTTTTACAGGATCGAGGCACTCGCCTTTTTTGAGCGGCTGATTGGGACCGGTCTCGTCAATTTCGTAAGCGGCTTTTCCGTCGAGCCAGTTGTAAGCGCCGCAAAGACCAAGGCGCTCAGGAGTGATAACGCAAACATGGTTAGGCGCAAAACTTTGGCATAACAGGCATGAATAAAAAGTATCGACAGATTCGTCTGTCATGGCTTCTAAGCGGCGGTTACGATCATCGTAAACTTTGCGCGCCATTTCAAGGCGTTTTTCCACTTCAGCCTGATCTGTAACAAGCGTTACGCGCACTTTATCAACTATCGCCGGGTAATCGGCAAGCAGTTTCGCGTGTAAAATTTCTCCGTAGTGTTTTAGGCGCAAACCCTTCGCGAAACCTGCCTTGGAAACGCGCGTCCATACAATATCGCGCTGACCCATGTGCCAAATGCCTTCCGCGCCGTTTACAAGATGGTGAATCTGCCTTTCAAGAATTGGTTCAAAGTCCGACTGCATTTTGCGTCCCGCGACTTCTACCCAAATGCCAAGCGGAAGTTTGCCACCAGCTTCAATATCGTCAATATCCGGACCAATAATTTTAATCTCGCCGTCATTAATCGAATCGTATTCCGCGCTTGTAACAAATTCAAATGCTAATGTTTTATTGCCGCCAAACTCGGCGTGAGTATCTTCCTTGCGAATTCTCTCACCTTCAAAGGCGGGACCATAAGCGACAGGAATCGGCACATCAACAATTTTAATCTTACAGCCGCGAACTTCCAGCGCTTTTTCTACAATTTTATCGTGAGGAACATTCGCGACAACATGCTCGTAAGTACAAACGCCTGTCGGAAGAATCTCAGGAATGTTTGTGTCGGAAATTACAGGGAAGCCGTAATTGATCGCTCCGGCTGCCGCGGCGTATTTATCGGGACTCACTTCACCTAACGCAATAACAAAGGCGAAGATTCTATTTTTATTATATTTTAAGTTAGCTTCATAATCGCCGGGTTTAACTCCGCCGAAGGAAAGCGCGGCTCGGTTTGCAAAGCCTAAAGCGTATATCAATGAAGAAACATCCTTTCCAAAAGGAACAAGGCGAGTTTCCCAGCCAAGCTGAACGCCCTCTGCCGCAAGCTGATCCGCGAATTGAACACCCTTAGTGGATCCGCCCATGAACACATAAAGATTTTTTTGCTGCAGCTCTTTCGCGATTTTTACAGCGGTAGCGTTATCGGGCGCGGCTCCGGTAATTGCCGCGAAACCGGGAGCGGTTCCGTCTACGAACTCAATGCCGCGCTCGCGCATAATTACATCGTTAGCGGCTCCCAAATAAATTCCATCAACAGGATTGGGACCGATTAAATATTTGCATGCTTCGATTACCTCACATGCAAAAAGAGCGGCAACACCTGCGTCAAGCGCGCTTCCAAGATATGGAAGCCATATATTATCACTGGGACGCGCCGGTAAAAGAGCCTTCGCTTCTTCTAAAATTGCTTTTAAATCGGCAAGGGTCTTCATCTGCTTGCCTGTGAAAGAATAAATTACAGGCAGGAAATAATTTGTATCGGGGAAGCCGACTGCGCAGTCCAAACCCTTTTGTTTAACTGCCTCGTCAACTTTATTCAGCGCCTGATTAACAAAAGAGACTGCTCCGTCAATCGCGCTTGTGCAGATTAGTTTTGACATTACAATTCCCTCCTGTCTTTCATATCGAAAAGTTTTCGTTCTTGCGTTTTATTTATTCCAAGCGCATCGCGCGCTTTGCTAATAATTTCGATTATGCGCTCTGCGGCTTTCAACGGATCGTCGTAGTAATGGAAGCACGCGTTAAAATCTTCTGTCGCACCGCCATGCAAATAATTGTTTACGTTTTCGGAGCCGGATGTATAAAACGGGTTCCCAAGGAAAACATCAACACCACTTGCGACAAAGTAACAGCCAATCGAAATTGCTTTTTCGCTCATCCATTCCGCGGCGACGCCAACTGCCGGAAGCGATCCAAGGTCATCGCCCAAGCCGCCTTCTTTTACAATTTCTGTGGCAGCTTCCAAAATTCTTGTGTTGTCTACGCAGCTTCCCATGTGCAGAATGGGCGGAATGCCGACAGCTTCGCACACTTCGCGTAACCCGCTGCCTGCCATTTTAAGCGCAGTTTCAGGCGTGAGTCTTCCCGCTTTCGCGGAACAAATCGCCGCGCAGCCTGTCTGCAAAACAAGTATGTTGTTTTTTATCAGCTGCTCTGTTAATACATTTATATATTCATCGGTTTTTTGTTTTGGATTATTGCACCCGACAATTCCAACAACGCCGAAAATTCTATTTTGAATTATCGCGTCGTTAAGCGGACGAAAACTTGCTCTGTATTTTCCGCCAAGCATGTATTTAATCGCGTCCACGCTAAAACCCGCGACTAACTGCTCGTTGTCTTTTGGAATTTTTATTTTTGCCTTGTCTCTCTTTTTAAAATTATCGATTGCGCGTTTTACAATTTCTTTTGCCGCGGCAAGAGGATTGCTCTCCCCTACTGCCATGTGTTTAGCGCCTATTGTTTTTGCCATGTCTGTTGTTGAAACAATTTCCGTGTGATAACTTTTAGCGACGTCAACAAGCCCCGGCATTACGCACTGAACATCGACAATCATCATTTCGACAGCGCCTGTAACAATCGCAAGTTCCTGCTGAAGCATGTTACCTGCAAGCGGTACGCCATGGCGCATGAGCACTTCATTCGCGGTACAGCAAATGCCCGCAAGAGTTATTCCACTTGCACCTGCCGCTTTCGCGTAATCTTTAATATCAGGTGATGACACAGCGACGGTAAGAATTTCTGAAATAGCGGGCTCGTGCCCGTGGATCAATATGTTTACAGTCTCTTCTTTTAGTACGCCAAGGTTTGCCGCGCTTCTGACAGGTGATGGAGTTCCGAATAAAATGTCGGAAACAATCGAAGCGACACGCGAGCCGCCCCAGCCGTTTGAAAGCGATGTGCGAAACGCGTGCATTAAAAGATTTTTATAATCGTGATCTACGCCGATGGAAGTGCGGTGCATCGATTCAACTACCATGCGATCTATTCCGCTTGGCTTAATGCCCTTTGCTTCCCAAATACCCTGCCTCTTTTTTGGAGCGAGCGCGATGGTTTTTAAAGTTTCTTCCTGAGAGGTGAACTCACCCAGGAAAAGGTTTGCCAAGTCCAGAGCGATTGCGTTTGTATCGCGGTTCTCGGTTTCAATGCCGTAGAGTTTCGCTGTATAAAGAAGGGTTTTTTCGTCTCTAATTGAATAGCCCTCAGCTTTGCCCTCGGCAACATGCTTTAGCTTTAAAACAAGGTGTCTGCCGTGGTCGGAGTGGGCGCTGGTTCCTGCCGCAACCTCGCGAAGGAAATTGCGGGCAACGATGGTATCGGCATCTGCGCCGCATATACCTTTAGGCGCTTTTGGCGTGATTCTGCAGGGACCCATGTGGCAGACCTTGCAGCAAATGCCGCCTTTGCCAAAGCCGCATTGGGCTTTTTGGGTTTCCGCGCGGTCAAAGCAGGTTTCTACGCAGTCGGCGCGGCTTTTTTCCAGCATTTGCGCCGAAGCGTTGTCGCTTACTTTTGAAAGAATGTCTTTGTTCTCCATAATTGTATTATATGGTAGATTTTAAGAAAAGTTAAGCTTTAGACAGCATAATTTATACTACGTTTTTCACCTCGGTAAAGCGCACATACGCCCATCAGCGCCGTCCGGCAAGTATACATACCGGCATAAAACAATGTACACTTTTACATTAACGGGAGAGAAATATGTATGAATGGATTGGTTATTTAGCTTCGCTTTTTGTAGCTGTATCTATAACAATAAAAGGCGGTATTTATTTTCGTATTTTGAATATGGCAGGCTCTGTTTGCTTTCTAATTTATGCCGTTATTTTGAAGAGCATACCGATAATGATTATAAATATTTACGGTATTGGAATACATATTTTTCATATAATTAAAATTTTTACTTCTAAAAAAGCTGAACAGCCAGCTCTTTAATTTTTTGATAAACAGGGTTTGAATCAGAAATCCGCAAAAAGTTTTTGCTCTCTTCGGCAAACTTCGCTATTTCTTCATTATCGGGAAGCCCTATAATAATATCCGCTCTTGTTTTTTCGCGTATCTCATTAATTCTTTCCGGCAGTTTGTCGCCGCGAAGCCTGTTAATCACAATAGCAAGTTTACCGTAGGACATTTTCATCTCGTTCGCAAGTTCGTAAAGGCGAAACAAGGTTTGAAGCCCCGCGTTACTCGCGTCGGAAACCAGCGTCATAATGTCAACTTTTTGAACAATACGACGAGAAAGATTTTCCAAACCTGCTTCGTTGTCTAAAACAACATAGGGATAACTCGATGAAATCTCCGCGATTACCTCTTTTAAAATATTATTCGCGTAACAGTAGCAGCCTTCGCCCTCAGGTCTTCCCATCGCGATAAGATCAAAACCATTCGCCTCAACAAGCGCGCCTTCCAGTTTTAACTGCAAGAGTTCGCGTTTGGAAATATTAGCGCCCGAGGAAGCCGCGGTTCTGACATCTTCTCGCGCGCGTCCTACGGTTTCCTTCACTGTTACGCCAAGCGCGGCATCAAGACAGCTGTTTGGGTCTGCGTCTATCGCGAGCACAGGGGTTTTTCCGCTGTCAATAAGATTTTTTATTATAAGCGCACAAATAGTTGTCTTCCCAACGCCGCCTTTTCCGGTTATCGCGATTAATTTACTCATGGTTTAAAACGAACCTGCTTTATAAATTTTATCTATAAGATTATTTATCACCTCGCGTTCCTCATCATTCATTCCATCCAACGCTGAAACTCCGTCTCTGTCTGCATTGCGAATTTTTTCGGAATACGGTAAAAAAAACAAACCTATTTCCTTCTCTGCGCCTTTTCCGAACTGACGGTTCGAAGTCTGCGAGAACTCATTTATTATAAACAGCTTATCATCTTCACATGTAATTTTATTCCCGGCTATCACAAATTTATTTAAACCGATTTCCTCAGACATTTTAATGACTGTCTTCGCGCAGTCAAGCGAACGCATACCGGGTTCAACTACAATCACCATTATATCTACGCCGGTTACGGTTGCCCTTCCCAAATGCTCAATGCCGGCTTCCATATCCATGATGAGTGTTTCATCTTTGTAGAGCACAAGGTCTGTAACAAGCGCTCTAATAAAAATATTTTCAGGGCAAGCGCAGCCTCCTCCGCCTCGCTTTACGGCTCCAAGCACAATCAGATCAACGCCGTTATGTGAAAACGCGAATTTTTCAGCTACATCGCCTACTTCGGGATTTAATTTAAACACCTGACCGTACTGCTCAATTTTCGCGCCTGTGCGCTCTTCGATTAGCGCGATTTCTTTTGAGATTGGAGTAATTTTTACGTTACTCGAAATGCCAAGACTCGCGCCGAAGTTCGCGTCAGGGTCAGCGTCAAGCGCAAGAACGCGCTGTCCTTTTTTCGCGAGAGTTAAAGCAAGAGCGGCGGCGATAGTAGACTTGCCTACTCCGCCCTTGCCGCAAACCGCTATCTTCATTAAAAATTGTATTTACTCTTCATTCGTTTGGTTAGTTCCGCCATGAGCGAGAAAACTTTTTCCGCGTCTTCAACAGCAAGAGAGCCGGTTCCGCAGGAAGGGGTAATAATCGCCTGTTCTGTAATTAAGTTTTTATCAATTCCTTTGGAAGCAAGATTATCCATAACTTTTTCTAACTGCGTTTCCAGAGACTGAGCTGTCTGCTCGCGGATTTTTTCTGATGTCGGCACAACGCCCCACGCTAAAGTTCCGCCTTTTTGCAAATGTTTTTTTACACTGTCTGCGTATATTGCGATTGTATCGCCGTATTCAAAGGCGTCAAAGTTTACAATGTCAACGCCCGCGTCAATCAAAATGCTCCACTCGGTGTTTCCGCAGCAGTGAATACCTGCGATTCCGCCTTCGGCGTGAATAGCTTCGATTACCTCATTGAGAATACTTACAACATCTTCGCGCTTTACGGAAACGTAAGTTGAGCTTCCGAACGCGGATAAAATCGGCTCATCAATAAAACAAATAATGTTATCTGCAAAAGGCTTAAACTGTTGAATCTGCCAGCGGCTCTTTGCGCAAATAGATTTTACGATAACGTCGCGGAACTCTTCGTTGTAATACAGCGCGCGTTTGTTTTCGTCCGTAATGGAAAGCGCAAAAGTGACGGGACCTGTGGACTGCACTTTGAGCCACGGCTGTTTACCCTTTTCTTTCAGCGTTTTCAACATCGCGTAAATTCCTTTGGAATATTTTTCGCTTATTAACATGGAAGAAAAATCTTTTGTGCCGCCGTCATCAGCCGCCGTCATGTAAGCTTCATAAAACTCGGCAAACTTTTCCGAATAGTCAACATCGGTCTGAAAAAACATTCTGTTTTTTTCCGCGTCAATAACGGCGCAGGGAATGTTCTCGGAATACTGCACTTCCATCTGTTCGAGTAAACCAAGGCGCGGAAGCTGAGGCCAAATAGGCGCATCCATGGATTTTAACGAAACGCCGACCGCGTAAGCGGGATCTTCAAAAGGCATCGAGCCGATTGCCGTTGATAAAAATTTTGTCTTAATCATAATAGGTCTCCTTATTTATTAAGCTAAAGCTTCTTTCATTGCTTTAATATGCGCCGGCGTTGTTCCGCAGCATCCACCGATAATATTCGCTCCTGCGGCGGCAAGTTTCGGCGCGAGAGCCGCCATGTCCTGCGGAGTTTCCGGGAAAACTGTTTTTCCGCCTTCGTTTTTCGGAAGCCCGGCGTTAGCATGAACAAGTATCGGAATATTTTTATTTACCTTGCGTATCTGGCTTACAATTTCGATCATTCTTTCGATGCCGTTGCCGCAATTCGCGCCGACAACATCCGCACCTGCCGCAATTACAGCGTTCATCGCCGCGACAGGATCAACGCCCATCATTGTTCTGTATTCACCCTGAACGGTTTTTTCAAATGTAAATGTGCATATAACTTCCAGTTTTGTATTTTCTTTTACAGCTTTTACAGCCTGACACGCTTCTTCGATATCGCTCATTGTTTCGATGCAAGCGGCGTCGGCTCCGCCTTTTTCAAATGCGACCGCCTGCGTTTTAAACGCTTCGTAAAGATCTTTCTCTGTTACTTCTTCTGTAACAAGCATTTTTCCCGTAGGACCAATCGAAGCGATTACCCATTTGCTGTCACCCGCTGCCTGCCTGGAAATTTTCGCGGCAGCTTCGTTAATTTCCGCAGCTCTTCCGGCAAGTCCGTAATGCTCCAGTTTGAAACTGCTGCCGCCGAAACTGTCTGTCTCCACCATGTCGGCTCCGGCTTCGATATAACTCTTCGCGACATCCAAAACATCGGACGGTCTGTCGATACACCATAATTCTGGACATTCACCAGGCTTTAAACCTTTTATATGCAGAAAAGTGCCCCAAGCTCCGTCTGAAATTAATACTTTTCCGTTTTTAAGCGTTTCGGTTATTTTTTGCCTTGCCATATTTTTCTCCCTCGAAAAAAGATAAATTATTATGTATCATAATCACATAAAAAGCAAGAAAGAGAGAAACCGTAAATGGGATATGATGATGCAATAAATCTCGCTTCTCAGCGTCTTTCGCAGCTTGCGCCCGAAGTGGTTTGCGAGTCTTGCGCAGCCCGCTATGAGAACGGAGAATATTATCTAAAATGGCTAAATAATGAAAGAGCTCTTTCAAGCGCGCCTTTAACCCATAAAATATTATGGCTTCATTACTTAACAGCGGGCGGAGCAAAAAAAATGTCAGGGCAGCACATCGCTTACAGAGAAGCCGCGCCGGCTCTTTTTTATGAGCCGAACTTTTACAAAAGAGCCGTTAGACCTCTTGTTGGGTGTTTTGGGAAGGAGCCTGAAAAACTGATCGATATCGTCGTATCGCTCGGCGGGCAAATATCAGAACACGGCGATGCGTCTGTTACGATAAACGCTCTTCCGTATCTTCCTTTAACTTTTATATTATGGAAAGGAGATGACGAGTTTCCTTCGGACGGGAATATCCTCTTTGATAAAACGGCGAAAACATGGTTCCAGCCTGAAGACCTTGCAGTCTTGGCAAGTGTTGCTGTTTACGACCTAATTAATATAAGTAAAAGCTGATCGTTATACGCAAATGTTTATAACTGCTTCAGCTTAATCAGCTTAATTCGTTTCTCATTATCGTATGCGCGATTAAGAGACTTCCCGAACGTAAAATTGTTTCTTCGATTTCTGAAAATGTTCTTTCTTTTCGGCAATCATCAAAACCGACAAATCCCCAAAAATTGTCTTTCAGGAAAACAGGTACAACAAGTATCGATAATATTTTATTAGGTTCAAGATGGGATTTAATGCGTTCGTCCATATCGTAGACAATACCGTTTATGCATTGCCCTGCTGAAAGCGTTTCCTTCCATCCGGGAAGAAATTCATCGTAAAGGAATTTTGCCTTATAATGATTGTCCTGTTTCATATCGGCGCTGACCGACCATTCATACAACTGCGCGCAATATAATTTATCTTTATCAGCGTAATTTTTAAAAATATAAACCCTGTCTACAACCACAGCTCTGCCCAAAAGACCCAGGCTGCGAAGAAGAACATCTTCCAAATTCGCGGCTTCTGATTTCAACATAAGCGAAGCGGCTTCATTCATTGTTTTAAGGAGAGATATTTTATACCGGTTTTCTTCATTCATTTTTCTTGCCTGTTCATTTTTGCAGATAGCGTTTACCATCATAAGGCTGATGGAACGAAGGATGCTCAGTTCATCATCCGCAAGCGTCCGCTCTTCGATACAATCATCGAAACTGACCCATCCCCAAAACGAATCCTGCATATAAACGGGAACCGCAAAAACAGATTTCATTCCGTGAATTTTTAGCCTTTTCTGTTCTTCCTCGCTGAGATCGCTTAACGTTCCGTTTACGCATTCGCCGTTGGAAAATTTTGATTCCCACTTAGGAATATCGGAGTAAGGATAAACAACGCTGTTTTCGACAGGATTAAACATTTTGCCTGTATCATTCTGCCACTCAAAACGCATCACATAATGAAGAACGCCGTTTCTCACTTCGTTCTGCCAAATATAACCTCGGTCAAAATCAAGACAGTGCGCGATAATGCTCATGCCTTCAAGAACGCTGGCTTCAAAAGTTTCATCTTCCATTGCGGCTAACAGAATGCGGGCGGTGGTATTTACCGCGTGAAAAAGCCGGTGAAGATTTTTTTCTCTTTGTTCTTTAATAATATCAACCATTTTTTACCGTTGCACCCTTCCCGACGCATTGCCTGCAGCCAGTTTTTTTACTTCATCCGCTGAAACAAGATTGAAGTCGCCTTCGATTGTATGCTTTAGGCAGCTTGCCGCAACGGCAAACTCAAGCCCCTCAGCGGAAGGCATCCCCTGAAGGTTCGCATATATCAGTCCCGCGCTGAAACTGTCACCGCCGCCGACTCTGTCTACAATATGAACAGCGTATTTTTTAGAAAAGAAAAATTCGTTTCCGGCGCATAACATCGCCGCCCAATTATTATCGTTAGCTGAAATTGATTCCCGTAATGTAATCGCGGTTTGTTTAAATCCGAATTTTTTAATTAGCTCTGAAGCTACTTCTTTATAACCTTCGTGGCTTATTTTGCCGGATGTCACATCACTGCCTGATGCCTTAATGCCGAAAACATCGGCGGCGTCTTCTTCATTCGCGACGCAGATGTCTACATATTTCATTAAGCCGGACATCACTTCTCCGGCTTTTTCACGCGTCCAAAGATTGGCTCTGTAATTGATGTCGCAGGAAACCGTAATATTTTTTTCTTTTGCTGCTTTACACGCCGCCATGCAAATATCCGCCGCGCTGTCTGAAAGCGCGGGAGTTATCCCCGTAAAATGAAACCATGACGCTCCTGAAAAAATTTTATCCCAATCAAAATCGGCAAGCGCAGCTTCGGCAATCGCGGAATGAGCGCGGTCATAAATCACCTTTGAAGGACGCTGAGACGCGCCTTTTTCAAGGAAATAAATCCCCACTCTGCCGCCGCCGCGGCTTATCATTGATGTATCTACGCCAAACTCCCGCAGTTTATTAACCGCTGCCTGCCCAATTTCGTGTTTTGGCAGTTTAGTGACAAAAGCGGCATCAACGCCGAAACCGGCAAGGGAAACGGCTACATTTGCCTCGCCGCCGCCGTAAATCGCGCCGAAAGATGAAGCCTGAACAAACCGGGAATAGCCCTCAGGCGCTAAACGGAGCATTATTTCGCCGAATGTAATTACTTTCATATATTCTCCAAGGCATAGAGATTATACAATAAAACGGATTTTTAGGCAATTTAATTCTGTTGATTACTATTAATTAGGCTTGTATAATTTTTTGTATGAGAAGACATTATGAACCTAAAATAATAAAAGGACTGGCAATTGATTTAGACGGCACCGCGTTATTGCCTGAAGGAGTGCTTGGAACGCGAACAAGAGATTGTTTTAGAACACTTATCAGCAAAGGAATGCAAATAATAATATCGACAGGAAGAGCGATTGAATCCGCCGAAAAGTACAGAAGCGCAATAGGCGCGGAAGGACCCATGGTATTTTTTAACGGAGCCGAAGTCGCGGATGTCCCCTCGGGCAAAGTCCTTCACACAAATTGCATAGACATGGATGTGGTGGATTTCGGAACGGATGTTGCCCGTGAACTTGGAATACATTATCAGGTTTACCTTCCCGCAGGTATTTCGCCTGACACAGGAAAGGAAGACCCAACGCAGAGATGGGAAGCGCTTGTTATAGAAAATTACGGAAGCGAAGCGCAGATGTATAAAAACCACACAGGCATAACGCCGGTTGTAAAAGATTTAAAAGCCGTCGCCGCTCTTCCCATAAACGGCTGTATAAAAGGAATGTTTATCGCAGACCCTGAACTTCACGATGAAGTCCGCAAAAGAATGCAGGAGCGTTTTGCGGATAAAATCAGCGTTATGCGCAGTTTTCCCACATTTTTAGAAATTATTAACTCAGGCGTTTCAAAAGGCGAAGGTTTGAGAATCGCAATGGAACACAGGGGTTTAAAACCCGATGAAGTAATAGCTTTCGGCGACGAGGAAAACGACATACCGATGTTTTCAGTTGCCGGCTTCGCCTGCGCCCCCGAAAACGCCAGAGAAAAAATCTGCGACGCGGCGGATTTGATCTACGGCTCCAACCTTGTTGAAGGTCTGGCGGATTATTTGGATAGAATGTTTCTTTAAAGATACCTTGCTTTTTACAGTTTATTTTTCCAGGAAATGAGCAAGTTCAATTAATTCAAGATGAACAGTTTTGATTTTCTTTTCGCTATGCAGTTCTATCGGAAACCATTCTTTTGCTATTTCTCTCAAAAAGTCGGCTTTATGTACGATTGAATGACCTTCTTTTAATATTTTATAAAGTTCATCCTGATCAACAACGCCAACGCTTTCCTTGCCTTTTTTTGATTGTTCGGAACTCATAGTCGCCAATCCGCACCTGTATGCGTGAACAATAGCTTCTTCAATATCACTAAAATCGGTGCCGGCTACATTAATTTCAAAATCCAGTTTTGTAGATATACGAAATTGTATACTCTTGTCTTTATACTTACTTATCGCTTTATTATCCACTTTATTTAACATATTTACTTTCTGACTCATACCACGCTCCTTTTTGATAGCTTCCGCTCAATTTGTGATTATACATTATATGTTGGTTTTTTGTCAATAATGTAATTTAATGGGTTAAATACCCGCTGTCAATATAGCCGATTTTGCCATTATTATACTTTATCTTAACCTAAATTAAAACTTTTACAAATATTTCAAATGTTATAATATCTTTCCTTAATAGACCTTTTATAGATTAATCATCATCTTCTTCTTCATTTGATCGAAATCTATCTTCCATTTCTTTTATAGCGCGTCTAATTTTTATTAAAGTTTCATAATAATCCCACGAATGGCATTTACCATTCATTTCTACATAACTTGTATAAAACCAATAATCTCCGACATGCATATTAATGCTGATTACTTTAAGTGTTTTTTTATAAAAAGTTGTCATTGAGAATATAACTTGATGTTTATCCATTAGATGTTTAATATTGATTGAAAGATAAGGATTTATATACCATTTGGCTTTTTCCAGTTTTATATCAAGACCGGTTCTTTTAAAAATTGCCATTTTAATATCTTCCAAACTATTAGAAAGAGAATAGTTTAATAAAAGGTTCTCATCAGGTTTACCACACTTTACAATTATAAATTCCTCTGCGTAACCTAACTGGTCTTTAGGTGTGATAAATTGTTCTGCTTCAATTTCTCTTAATTTTTCATCAATATGTACCTCGAAGCTTCCCTCATTTGGGTTCGCAGATTGTTCCTGCACTTAAAACCTCCTTAATTTTTAGAAAAAATCCAAATAATGACTGTTATTAAAGCGCATATTAGCCAAAAATTATGCATTTTAATCCTCCTTACTTTGCATATCTGGAATATGTATCAAGAGCGACACGATTGTATGTATTGTCATATTTTTTACCCCAGACATCTTTCATCCAGTAAGTACTGTATCCTGTAGCGTAAGCCTGCGGTTCAATTCCTATCCATGAGCCATTAATTAAAACGGCATTAAACAAATGGTTCATACCAGTATTTGGATTTACGTTAATTATTATTGAGACTTTGGTTCTTTCGGGATAATACTGATAAAACAAAACAGCTGCATCAATGCAGTTATACAAACCGTCTTTGTTTACATCTGTGTTTTTATATTTTTGCGAGACTACACGAATAGTTTGATCAATATTTGCATACTGCGAAGAATCTGAGTTTTGTGTCGATACAGCAGTTTTCTTAGCTGTTGCCACGGGAGTAACTGCGGACGCTGTAACCTCCTTATTTTCCGCTTTCCATGAAAGGCAAGCAAGAAAGAGAAATAATAGTGTAAGAATCGCAAAACCTCTGTGTCCCATTTTTTGTCTCCATACATATAAAATGGGTTGATTTAGGAGGACTTAAGGGTTTTTAATGGAATATTTCCGGATTTTTTTCTTTTAGATATTTTTCCATGTCTCTGAGGAAGTCATTAAGGTTTTTTGAAGCTTGTACTTCTGAACTGCTTTTTAAGGCGTCAGGATGATATTTTTGCCAAATCTCGTATTGTGTTGGTTTTTTATCATCTTTTTGGAAACCGCTAATAATATCTTGATCAAGGATAGAATATAAGCCTTCTGTATGTTTATTTTCTATACAATGCAAGGTAAAAAGCGCTCTGTAACAATCTCTGGATCTATCTTGCTTCCTTTCAAGGGTTGCCATTACAGCTTCTCGCATAATTTCAATATTTGAATTAATTAGATAATCAATGTTTGGACCTTCTGCGACTTCATGCTCAAACCATTTAGTTATTACATTGTCTTTTTCATCTTCGGACAATTTTCTTCCAAGATAACTTTCTTGCATTCGTACAACATCATCTTTATTTCTGGATTCATAATTTCGCTTGTATTCTGTTTTTCCTATTTTTAATGCACTTAACAAATATTTGAAAAAATCATCTCTGTCATTTGGAATGTTTGCTTTGCTATCTTCTTTTAATATCCGTTTAGCAACATTAAAAATCTCAAACCCCATATCATTTACATTAAAATTGAGATAATCCCTGCACCACCTAAATATTAAATCACTTAATTGCAACAAAAATGTTTGTTGTCTATTTTGTTTATTCAGGCTATTGGAAAAACATGAGAATATTTTATCTTTTAATAATTCTTCTTTTGCCTTATTTTCTTCCACAAGAGTACCTTACATAGTAAAAAAGTCTTTTAAAGTTTCTGTTGCTGTTTCAACATTTGAAGCGCTCATTGTTCCCATTAACTTAAAGAGGTAGTAAAGCGAAGTGATGTCATACAGCATAGGGTTTTCCAGTACACTAGTTGTTTTATTGAATTCCGCTTTCCCATAAACGATGAATTGAACAATAGCGTCTCGGAATTCTTCAACGAAGCGAAGGGCGCAGAACAAGGATAATATTTCCGGTTTAAAGCCGTATGTAATGTCTGTGAAAATTTCTGCGTTTTCAGGAATTTTTTCTGTTAAATCTGTTATGAGTTTATTATAAGTTTGTTTTGTTGGTAAAAATGCTATATCAACAGTGTCGTAGATGAATTTAGCTCCAATTTCTTGATTAATATTTGAAAGTTCGTTTATAAATTCATCTTTATTTTTAGGACATTCGCTGTTATCGCCTGAAGTCATTATGTATATGATTTTTACTTCTTCATCTTTTTGTAATGATTTGGCAAGAACGCCATTTATTGGGCAACGAACAGGTTTATCATATTCAATGGATTTATTACCGTCTACTGGATAGTGCACCTTTCCAATATCTGGTTTCATTGGAACAGTTATTATTACTACTTTCATTTTGGTTCTCCTTATATATGTAATGCTCTAAATCTTGTAGATTTAAGGGTTGTTTTTCATTTTACGAAGTTCATCTGATATGTTTTTATCAATATGATCTATAAAAAAAATCATAGTTCCTAAATCATGATCAAATCGATCTTTATTATATTGCTCTGTTACATTCATAGTATCGTGAGCTTTAATATTATTTCTAATAGTAATTAGGCGATGTATATAATCTAACATATCTTTTCTTGAATTTTTTGGAAATTTACTCATAAACAATATATTCCAATTATTTTTCAAAATATGAAATGAAGTGAGTATATCTAAATTCATAATAAAATCATCAATTGAACCTTCTAAATGCAGATTAGTAATTGCTATATCAGATAAATCTTTTGTGGCATATCCTTTCCAATTATTACTTTTTTCTTTTAATGTGTTACCTATAAATTTTACTGTAACAGGTAATATTTTACTAAATGCTTCGTTTATATTAACAAGTAATTGTTCTGGTTTTTTGCCTTTAATTAATATAGCTTTTGAAGGTAAAACTTTGGCTTCATCTTTTTGTTTATTATCTGTTATTACATTGGCTGTATGTGAAATATCAATTTCATTTTCAATATTTTTTATTCTATTTATTTCAATTAAAAAATCTCTAACATTCTTTTGAAAATCCAAATATTGTAATTCATCTTTCGGTATAACACCAATAAGCGCTACTTTTGTTCCGTCAATTAAATCAATAGTTTTACGATTATAATTAGTCCAAAAATAATTCATAGATTTTCCTGATAATCTTCCACGATGAACTATAGCAATATCGTTTGTGTTTCTATCAATAATAAATAATCCTGCAATTCTTTTTTCTTCATCTTTTTTTGGTATACAAATTTCAACTGTAATAGATAGATTTTTATTATCAGATGGATTTAAAAGACCAAAAATATTCCAATATCTATTTCTTTTTTTAGGTTTATTATGATCAAAACCTGACCAGAATTTAAATTGGGAAGACCAAAATATATCATATAATTTATCTTTGCCTTCATCAGAATCTTCTTTTGCTCTGCGATGAGATAGTTTGCTTTTTGACGAGTCAGTATTATATTTTAAGATTTTCTCTAAAAGTGCCTGATATTCTCGAATTTTTTCTTCTTTTACAACAATTGTATACATAAAAAATCTTAAATCCTCTGTTTTAATAGTAATTCAATATACCTTTATATGTAAAATATAGTCAATATATTAAAATTAGATTTTATTACTTTATTACTTATATTTTACTAGACTTATCTACAATATTTTAATCCAGTAGGTTCAATATCACTCAAAATAGAGCTATACACTCTCTTTCCTGTAAGCCAAATACATTTGTTTTAAATATGTCAGAAATTTCCACATATTAAACATTTTTTATTGTATTAATTTTTTATATTCTTTATATATATTTTTTAACTTAATTAATTGTTTAGGTGTAGGTGTTTTCTTATCTTGCTTATATTTTCCCATATTCATTAAAAAACTTCTCTCTTCACCTTTTAACCAATTATTTATAGCTGAATTATGTGCCATGTTCTTCCAATGTGAATATTCAAATGAATTATACCAATCAATATCTTTTTGATTAAATAATAAACTATTCTCTATATTCCTATTTTCTTCTTTTTCATATTCTTTTCCTATTTCATTTATTGAATAATTAATTAATTTAATATTTGTAAAATTATTTTCAACTATAATCTTTGCTAAATAATCTAAATTATTAATTTTTTCAGCATTTATTTTTTTATAATCCCATATATATTTTTTATTAATGCCAGAATAATATCTATCACTTAAACTGTCTTTTAATATGTATATATTATCTTTAATTTCAATATTACTTATTATAATTTCTGAGATTTTATACTTAATATTAATAATTTTATCATTCAATTTATTTAAAATTATTTTATTAATATATCCAATATATTCAATAATAATTTCAAAATCCATTTTTCTAAATATCTCAATTATTATTTCTCTTATATTTTCTATAATAAGTTTGAATTTTTCTATATTAATTATTTTTATTTTATCATCATTTACTTTCTTAATACAATTTATCAATTCATCAACAGGAATTTCTAATATGAAATCATTATGTAATACATTATATTTTAATAAATATTTTAATAATTCAGAATTTTTATTTTCTCTAGATACCTCATTTGACAATATTCCCTCTATTTTTTTTTATTATATTTGTAATTAATATTTTATCCATATATTTATTCCTTATGTATCTTATTATACATATAAATAAATGTCAATTATAATTTTTTATTATTTATATACCTCACACAACATCTTTGAATAATAATTAATTTTAACTAAATCATATCATTAAATATAAATACATGCTTTATAACAATAATCGCTATTTATACTGTATATTAATTAAAGGAGCATCATTTTCTTCTCAACTACAATTATCAAGCTCAGATCATCTGCCGGAAATAAAGCAAACCATATAGATTTTGCTCCACGTTTTGTAAAATCAACAGCACCCTGTAAACGAACTTTGCTATATCCATGATTCTTTTTATACCAATCTAATATTTCATTCGGAAATCCATCTAAACCAGATTGCTCCAAACCTTTTTCATATTTTTGAGCTAAGTTACACTGGGACTTTGTTCTCCCAATATAACGAGGGATATTACCTGTACCCCAAAGATAAAGTCCTGACTTTGAAAATAATTCTTTTTATACATTTCTAACATCTCTGCCATTTTGCCAAAGTACTCTTGGTTCTTTTAGTGTATTTTTTGATCAAAAATTACTACTCCGTAACTCGTTAAGCAAAGATAAGTATACATTTGCAAAATTATCATTTTAAAAATTTTATAATGTATTAAATACCCTAAAATCGCCAAATTCTAAATTTTTAAAATTCATTTTCCAATTCCTTAGATATAATATTAAAATAAATTATACTACCTCTCCTCAAAATACACAATCCATTCTGTAATACGTTCACTGTAATCAATCAACCATTGATACTTAACATTATTACCAATATTTCTGACTGTATTTTCTGCGATGTTACGTTCTTCATTAAAATTATTTACTAATACATTAATCAAATTGTCAAATTGAACACCGGATGATTCTACAACATCAATACTAATTCTCTTAAGCCAATTAACAATATCATTGTAACTTTGTATATTAATCCGCTTTCTTAATTCATTCTGTGTGAAATTGCCAGTATTAATTCGCCCTGTTACTATCGTATATACTGCAGTTGTATTAGCGCCATGTAACGGTGTTACTGATCTATTTGAAGAAGACACATATCCTATAGAGTCCATTGATAGAAAACCGAATGTTGTAAAGTTGTCAAAACTGAAATTAACTATATAAGTAAATCCTCCATAATTATTAGGATGCAATGTTATACAAACAGGTATATTATTTCTACGCATTGTAGTTTTTATAAATTCATCAAGATGGGAATTATCTTCAATTACTGTAAATGAAGACAAAATTAATGTTTCAGAAGGATCTGTCAGATTTTGAAAAACAGAACCTGTGACCGCTTCAAACCAGAATTCATCTTCGGTTGGACGGTAGCCATGATAGCGTAAAATACCAAATGAGTTATTACCAAAATCAACGTCAAATTCTATTACAGGTTGTTCTGTTATAAATTGTGAAAATGAAATTGTTGATACAGTTAAGAACATTATTAATAATCCAATTAATCTTTTCATGTATTTCTCCTTATACATAGATAATGCTCAGAAATGAGGAAACTTAATGTTTTTTAAAGTAGAAAATATAGCTATCCTCAACCTGTTTGTAATTGCGGTTAAGATATAAATTGCTTATGCTATCTTTTTTAGTGGAATAATTTTCTCAAGTTCAGAACTTATTTTTTGTTTTGTAAGGGTGGTCTCTATATGTTCCTGTAAACGTAAAAAATAACCTTCCGAAAGGCTAAAAAAACGCGCCAAACGTAAATCGGTGTCTGCGGTTATGCTTCTGCGCCCATTTACAATATCGGTAATCCGGCTTGGAGCAACGCCGATAGCTCTTGCAAGCGCATTTTGGGATAAATTATTAGGTTCCATAAACTCTTCAAATAGGATTTTTCCTATATGGTCTATTTTAATATATTTCTTCATAAATTTTCTCTATTCTGTATTCTATACTACAGAATAGAAAATGTCAAGAGGTATTTTAATCATGATAATCTACAATTTCTACTTTATAGGCGTTTTTTTCAAACCATTCAAAACAAATACGGTATTTTTTATTAATTCGTATAGAGTATTGATCAGCACGATCTCCTTTAAGTTGCTCCAAATGATTAGATGGAGGTGATTCTAAGTCACTGAGAGTAAGAGAAACATGAATTGCTGCAAGCTTATTAAACGCTCTTGATTGAATTTCAATGGGAATCTTCTTGGAAATTAATCCTTGAAAGATTTTTTCTGTTTCTTTGCATTTGAACGACTGAATCATATTCTTCATTATAAATATTACTATACAATTGTCAAGTTATATTGCTTTTATTTTATTGTCAATATATCGTTTATAGAATATTTCCCACTATGTATACAAAACTTCCTTTCACTTTAATACAGATTCGGCAAATACATTAAAAACCACATTATAAATAAAATTCCCAAAATAGAAATAATAGTAAATATAATAGTTCTATCCGCTCTTTTTAATGTTTGCTCTATATCTACCACTTCGTCTTCGGCACTCATCATATATAATTTAACTTTTCTGGGATCTTCTTCAATATAATTATTTATATAATATTTACAACTGTTGCATACAGGAGAATCAAATTCATTTTCACATTTTTTTTTACTTCTTTTGAAAGCACATTCTAAAGCGACTTTCCATAATGATCCTTGCAATGATGGCAAACCCATAAAGCCTCCTTAATTGTTATTCTCCAATTTGCTTACTATATATTCAGCGATTTCTTTGTTATATCCTGATTGTATTAGTTGCATTACACAATCATTCTTAGATAATTCTTTCTTTTTATATTTTGATTTCAATAGCTTTTGCTCGTTTTGATATTTTTTATCGTTATCGCTATAACATTTTTTATCAAGTATTATGTGGAACACATACTTTTCCAATGAATCCTGTTGTTTTCGTCTTATCTTTTTAGCTTTTTCTGTTTCAGATTCATTATTGCCTGATAAAGCCGCCCATTCACACACTCGGCTTGATGCCATTGATTCGCTGAAACCAATCATCCGCAGAGCCATGACAGTATCATTCGCTGTCATTTCCTTTCTTGAAAACGATTCTTTATAAAGTTCGATCAATCTGCTCTGTCTTTCATAATAGACCTGAGACATTATCTTTCCTTTATCCGGCACTTTTTCCTCCTTGTATTTAGTTATACTTAGATAATGTATTGAATCTAAAAGACTTAAGGGTTTAAGAAAAAATTTAAATTCATAAAAAAAATTAATATTAAATATGTAAAATTTTTATTTATAAATACTATACGCATATATAGTTAAAGACGAAAAATACCTCCAAAATCCAAAAATCACTTAGCTCTCCCTCTAGACAATTATTTAATAAATCGATAGAATCAACGTTATGATATTCCCCTTAAAAGACCTCATCGAATACGGTGACAATATGTACGAAGTGACTACAGCGGCATCCCGCAGAGCATACCAGCTTTCCAATACACTGGAAAAAGACGAAAAAGATGATTGGGATGGCAAAATGGTCGCTCTCGCCGCCCTGCAGGTATTTACTCAGGAAGTTCAATTCCGTCTGGAAGCCGAATAAACCTTCCAAAATTCAATGAAAACCGACCAAAACCCGGTTTTGATCCTCTTTGGACCGACAGCTTCCGGGAAAACCGGCATTCTTCTTGAACTTTTTAATTCCTCAAACAGCAAAAACTCGACCGTAGTGCAAGCCGAGGTAATTTCCGCCGATTCCATGCAGGTTTACCGTGGAATGAATATCGGCACTGCCAAGCCATCGGCTGATGAAACTGCCCGCCTCCCTCACTATTTAATCGATATACGCGAGCCGTCCGAGCAGTTCAACGCGGGTGATTTTGTCCGCCTTGCCGATAAAGCCTGCCATGAAATTTCCTCACGCGGAAACATTCCTGTTGTATCGGGCGGAACAGGATTTTATTTAAAAAATTTTATCATGGGTTTGAGTGAAGCGCCTCCATCTTGCAAGGAAGTGCGAGAACAATTAAAGCTAGAATTTAATGAAAAAGGAGCTGCCGCTCTTATGGAAGAGCTTGCGGTTTGCGATCCTGTAAGCGCGCGGCGCATACACATTAACGATGAGTACCGAATGTTGCGCGCTCTTGAAGTTTACCGCTCCTGCGGTAAGCCGCTTTCATCTTTTGAAATGAATTCAAAAGACAGGCAGACAAACACTACGCGAAATAATTTTCGTTTCATTATTATCGGGCTTTCGCGTCCCAGAGACGAATTATACAATAGAATTAATTTACGCTGCGATCAAATGTTTAAACAAGGTTTACCTGACGAAGTAAAGTCACTCTATGAAAAGGGATATACTCCAAACGATCCGGGCTTGCGCGCCATCGGTTATAGAGAATTTTTTATCGAGGAACCTGAAGCGCCTTGCCTCTGGCGGCTTTCGCAGGACATTGACGGCGTAAAGGCTTTGATTGCGCAAAACAGCAGACGTTACGCGAAAAGACAGATTACTTTTTTTGCAGGAATTCCCGGCGTACGGTGGGTAGAATGCTGTAAAAGTGAAATTGAAACAGCAAATAAAATAAAGGAAATAATAAATGAGACAGCGTCCCTTGTTTCTTGATAACATTTACCGCGGCGATGCTAAGATTGGGCGGTTTTTAAGCGTTCTTATCTTCTTTGGCATAGCGATTGGGCTTAAACACGGAGTTCAGAATAATTATCTTGCTGATATATTGAAAATCGATTCTTTCGAGCGCGGAATAGTCGAATTCTTTCGCGAGATGCCTGGGCTGCTTTTAATTTTTATCCTTGCGCTTATGTACAAGTTCGCTGATTCACGCGTTTTTAAAATCGGTATTGCTTTAATGGCTGCGGGGCTTGCTGGTATTTTTGTAACAAGCTGCATGGAAATGTTCATGATAAAATTTATAGTTGTTATTTTTATGGTTATATTCAGCACGGGAGAGCATATCATAATGCCTGTGCGAAGCACCATTGCCATGGAACTTGCGAAACGCGAAAAGACAGGAGCTTCTCTTGGAATATCGGCATCAATCGGACAGCTTGGAAATATTATTGGTTTCCTTCTTGTTACAGGTATATTTTTCTATCTTAGGAAAAATGGTCACGGAAGATTTGATCTGACAGGTTACAGAATCGTTTTTGGTTTAGCAACAGCGCTTATGATCGCGGCGGCTATGGTTGCAGCGGCGTTAAAAGAAACAACTCTTAAAGCGCCAAGACAGCGTTTTTACTTCGCAAAAAAATTTAAAAAGTATTACATAATGGAAATTTTTTACGGCTCCCCGAAAACAAATATTTTTAACCTTCGCGCCTTATGTTTTAATTCTTCATTACGGAGCCGACCCGTCAATTATATCGATATTGATGGCAATCTGCGCTGGTTGCTGTATGTTTTGCAGTCCTTTAATCGGCAAATTAATAGATAAGGTTGGATACAAGGCAGTTATGGTAGCGGATACGCTTATATTAATTGTAGTATGCTTATTATACGGTTTCTCGCACAGATTGTTTCCTGTTCAGATAGCTTTCATCGTTGTATGCGCCAATTTTGTGCTTGATCAAATTATCTCTGTCGCGAGCATGGCGAATAACGTATATGTTCAGCGAATATCATCCAACCGCGAAGAAGTAACCGCTACTCTTTCAACCGGCATTTCGGTAAATCATATCTTCAGCGTTTTTATCGCTCTTTTAGGCGGATGGATTTGGAAAACCGCCGGAATCGAAGCGTTGTTCACAATGTCCGCGATTCTGGGATTAATCAGCAGCATATACGCGGCAATGATTAAAAAAAGCGAAGAAATTATTAGAGATTAAATCGGAGCTGTTACTTTATTTTTATTTTTATCTCACCTAACAGAACGCTGCCTTTAATCACTATCTTTTTAGGATTGTTTCTGCCTGTATCAGGCGAAATAACATTCGCAAGCAGCGGAATGGTTTTATTAATTACGCTGACATTTGCTGGTATTTGTATAATCATCTCTCCCAGCAAAACCGATACGTTTAAAACAGTTTTTTCGTTTATAAGATCATCTTCGGTTAAAATTAATTTATGTTCTCCCAGGATAGTCGTGAAAGTTCCGCTCGACATCGGTCCTGTCGTTTTTCTGGAAGATAACAGCGTAAAGCAATCCTGCCGTATCTTTGAGGGCAGTTCTTTTTTATTACTCTTAGGAGCGCTGTCCTGCGTAACAGGCGCTATATGTTCCCTAACTATTTTCTCAAAAATAACAAGTTCTTTCTCGGTTTCTATATCCTGACTGTATTTTATAAGCCTTTCATATTCTTCTATCGTTATGCGATTTAAAGAATACTCTGTTGATAATTCATCTACAATTTTATTTTTTCTGTTTTCTATTGTTTCCGTAAGGCTTGTAGCGTTCATGTATTTTTACCCGAATACCTTAATTGCCTTGGCGGGGCATTTATCGACACACTCCATGCACATTGTGCATTTTTCATAATCAATATGCGCGATATTATCAATTACAGTGATAGCTCCTTCTTTACAAACTTTTTGACAAAGCGAACAGCCGAAACATCCCGCGCGGCAATTTTCTCTTACCGCTTTTGCCTTATCATGTGAATTGCACAAAACGCGCACGGCGCTGTTATTTGGAATTATTTCAATCAACTTCTTGGGGCAGACTTTTACGCATTTGCCGCAGGCGCTGCATTTTTCTTCGATAACTACTGCAATACTGTCAACCATTTTTATCGCGCCGAAGGCGCAGGCGTTTTTACAGCTTGCAAGACCTATGCAGCTATATGTGCAGGTTTTATTTCCGCCTGTAGCAAGCTGAGACGCTGACACGCAGCTTTTGGGACCATCATAAAAATAATTTCTTTTAATATTGTCATTTGATCCGTTGCACTTTATAAAAGCTACTTTACGAAATTCGGGAATGGAATCAACGCCTAATTGTTCAGCGATTGCCGATGCCGCGGAAGAACCTCCGGGCGGACAACCTCTTACGCTTGCCTGTCCTTTAGCGACGCGCTCTGCGAAAACAGAGCATCCGGGATAACCGCAGCCGCCGCAATTCGCGCCCGGAAGCAGATTTAAAATTTTATCGGTTGTAGGATCAGATTCAACTGCGAATTTTTTTGCCGACAATCCGAGGATTATTCCGAAAACGAGAGCAAGACCTCCGACGCTGATGATCGGAAATAAAATACTGCTTAACTCTATTCCGTTTATCATATTAACCCCAAAAATCCCATGAAGGAAATGCTCATGAGCCCTGCGGAAAACAAAGCGAGCGGAAACCCTTGAAATATTTCAGGAACATCAGGATTGTTTTCGTACTTTTCACGAATTGCCGCAAGCAGCAAAATCGCAAGAGTAAATCCCGCTCCCGCGCCGAGGCTGTTAAACAAAGCCTGAATAAAAGTAAAATCATCTTTAATATTTATAAGCGTTACGCCGAATATCGCGCAGTTTACGGTAATCAGCGGAAGATAAACGCCGAGCATAGCGTAAAGCGCTTTAAACATTTTCTTTAAAAACACTTCGACAAACTGCACTATCGAGGCAATGATCAAAATAAAAACAACTGTGCGAAGATAGGTAATGCCCAGCGGAGTTAAGATAAACTTATAAAAAATAAATGTCATTATGGAAGAAAGCGTCATTACAAACATTACGGAAATGCCCATACCAAGAGCGGTTTCCACTTTTTTGGAAACGCCGAAAAACGGACACATTCCCAAAAATTGAACAAGTACATAATTGTTTATTAATATGGCGCCTGTAAAAATAAAAAACAGTTCCATTATTTACCCGCCTTTTTTTTATTATGCAGCTGAAGCAGCTGGAAATGCTTGCGGATCATAATAATTACACCCAGCGTAAAGAAAGCGCCCGCCGGCATTACCATGATTAACACATGCGAATTTTCATCATGTAAAAGTTCAATTCCGAAAACAGAACCGGCACCGAAAAATTCTCTTATTACGCCGACTACAAATAATCCCAAAGTAAAACCCAAGCCCATACTGAGAGCGTCAACTATAGAAGGAAATATTTTGTTCTTCGACGCGAAAGATTCAAGACGCGCGAAAAGTATACAGTTTACAACGATTAGAGGTATGTAAATGCCAAGAGCGGCGGTAATGTCGGGAGGCGCGTATGCAGCAAGCAAAAGTTCCAAAACGGTAACAAAGCCCGCGACAATTACAACAGCTGTTGCAATGCGTATTTCATCAGGAATTATTTTTCTGAAAAGCGATATCGCCGCGCTCGCGCAAATCATTACCGCGGTTGTCGCAAACCCCATGGTAAGGGCGTTGACAGCGGATGTAGTAACAGCGAGAAGCGGACAAAGCGCGAGAACCTGTACAAATATCGGATTTTTTCGGATTACACCGTCTTTAATCAGATCTAAATATTTCATTCTTCTTCTCCCTTTTGGATCTGCTTAAAATACCACTCTATAGCTTCGTTTACGGCGCCTGTTATTGCTTTTGTTGTAATTGTTGAACTTGTTATCGCCTGAATATCATTCACGCCCGGAGAATTTCTCACGACTCCAAGAGGCGAAATATTCTTGTTTTGATACTGACGATAAAAACGTTCCTTAACAGCGTTAGCGCCTAAACCGGGTGTTTCCGTATGGCTAAGCACTCTCATCCCTGTAATAATATCGTCTGTAATTGATAATCCGACGATAAGATGTATCTTTCCGCTGTAACCTTCGGGAGCTAATTGCACAATATATCCGACTAAAATTTTATCATGAAGAGCGTCGGAACTGTAAAGAGCTTCATATACTGCCGTAATGCTTCCGGCTTTTTCGACTTTAATTTCCCTGAACTCGGCAGCCCGAGGCATAATCACCTTCATCGCGGCTTCCTGCGTCTTATTTTTTTGTTTTTCTATTGGTTCAAATGTATACGAATGAACAAAACTTAAAAGCGCGACTACGAGAGCTGCGGCGGTAAAAAGAGTAACAGCCGGTTTAATTATATAATTCATACGCGTCTCCTGATTTTTTTTCCGTAAACGCGCGGTCTTATATATTTATCAATAAGAGGCACAAAAAGATTCATTATAATGATGGAAAAACAAACGCCTTCGGGATATCCTCCGAAAAATCTTATAAGAACCGTAATAAGACCGCAGCCTATTCCCATAACAACTTTGCCGCCCGGCGTAATCGGGCTTGTCGCGTAATCTGTCGCCATGAAGAACGCGCCCATTATCAAGCCGCCGTTTAATACTTCAAATAAAATGCTGTATCCGTTAAAAATATCAGCTCGTCCGAATCGTCCGAATATAAAAGCGAAAACAGCAAAACTTCCAATGTAAAAAACAGGTATGCGCCAGTTAATAATTTTTTTTACGAGCAGGTATACTCCGCCGATCAACAGCGCAAACGCGCTTGTCTCTCCGAGAGAACCGCCGATTTTACCGAAAAGAAGCGCCATGAAATCGTAAAATTTCGGAACAAAGGACGGATCCGCTTTAATCACAGCCAGATAAGTTGCGCTCGCTAAGGCATCATGCCCGGATAAAGCTGCTTGCGCAAACGGCATGGCGGGCGTTGAAACATCGTTTACAAAAGTCCAGCTTGTCATGTACACGGGAAAGGACGCAAGAAGGAACGCTCTCGCCGCGAGAGCCGGATTAACAAAGTTCGATCCAAGTCCGCCGAAAAGCTGCTTAACAACTATGATTGCGAAAAAACTACCGACTGCAGGCAGCCAGAGCGGAACATCGGGCGGCAGATTAAAAGCAAGCAAAACACCTGTGATTGCCGCGCTGAAATCGTTAATTGTTACAGGCTTGTTCATGACTCTCTGGTAAATATATTCCGCGAAAAGAGCCGCGATTACGGCTATCGCGGTTGTATAAAAGGCTTTAATGCCGTAATGATAAAGTGAAAAGCAAAACGCCGGAGCAAGAGAGATAAGAACATCCCTCATTCGCGCTTCGATTGTATCTGTTCCGTACATATGAGGCGGAGAAGAAACTGTCATTATCTGATTTATTACAATTTTCACCTAACAGTACCGTCCTTAACCTTTATTTTTGAGCTTTGAAAGCTCTACTCTTCTGATTGTTCTAATCGCCTGAGACAGACGGCGTTTTGCGGGGCATATATAAGAACAGCTTCCGCATTCAATACAATCAAGACCGTTATGCTTTATAAACGCTTCGCCGTCTTCTTTCAATATATCCGCGTTTAATTCAGTCGGTATAAGCCCAGACGGGCAGCGTTCAACGCACCTGCCGCAGCGTATACAGTTTCTTTCATGCGGTATATGCGCTTCTTCTTCCGTGAGAAAAAGCACGCCTTCCGTTGTTTTAACAATAGGTACATCGGTATCGAAAATTGCGGTTCCCATCATCGGACCGCCTACGACAATTTTCGCAGGATTATATTTAAAGCCGCCTGCCATTTCAACAAGCTCGCTTAATAATGTGCCTATACGCGCTTTATAATTTCCCGGATTTCTGATCGCGCCGCCTGTGAGAGTAACAACTTTCCTCATAAGCGGTCTGCCGCGGAAAATGGCGCGGTGTATCGCGATTACGGTATCAACATTGTGAACAAGACATCCGACATCAATGGGAATTCCGCCTGAAGGAACTTCTCTCTTTGTAATAGCGTTTACAAGCTGTTTCTCGCATCCTTGCGGATACTTTGTTCTTACAACCGCGACTTTAATATCCGGGATATTTGCGCATAACTCTTTCAAATGTTCTATTGCTTCGGGTTTATTGTCTTCTATCGCGATAATTCCGCGCGCTGTCTGAATTACCCTTAAAATAATTCTTAACCCTTTAATAATGCGCTGTGATTCTTCGATCATGATTCTATTGTCGGTGGTAAGATACGGCTCGCACTCGCAGCCGTTTACAATTACGGTATCAACTTTTTTATCAGGCGGCGGTGAAAGTTTTACATGGGTCGGAAATCCCGCGCCGCCAAGACCGACAATTCCGGCTTCACGGATGATCTTTAAAATTTCTTCTCTGGAGAGCTGTTCGTCGCCATCGGAACGCAGCTTGATGCATTCGTGTTCCTTAAACTCTCCGTCGTTTTCTATAATTACTGAATTTACAATCGTGCCCATTATCGTTAAATGCGGACGAATTTCTTTTACAATGCCTGACACGCTTGAATGTACAGGCGCGCTTATAGGCGAATCGCTGTCGCCGATTTTTTCTCCAAGCAGAACTTTCTGTTCTTTTTCTACAAGCGGATTGCATATAGCTCCCATATGCATTAAAAGCGGATAAACCATCTTACATCCCGAAGGAGGAAGCAGCGTATTTATCGGCATGTTTTCTGTAAATTGTTTCTGCTCGTTAGGGTAAATGCCCCGCTTGAATGTGAAGACTATCGCTTTTTTTCGTTCCGTTCTTATCAAAACCTTACCTCACTCACTCACATCCAGGGTTTCGCATAATAGAATTTTTTTGTTTGCCAAATCTTCCTGCCTTCGAAATCGCCGCAGGGAGTAAACATATCCTGCAAAACACCAGGAACAGAAATATCGGGAAGCGCTCCTGTAATTGTAAGCCGTCCCGGTTCGGCTTTTTTCGTTCCAAGATGAAAAACCGAATTAATAGCGTCGCTGACAACAGTGCCGGTTTTTCCCGGCGGTTTATAATTTATCATGCCGTAATGAAGTGCAAAAACAAAATTCGCAGGAATGGAAAGACCGAACGATTCCATAACAATCTGCGGAGCCGCAAGAATCAAGCTGATACAAGCGCCGATAACCGTTGACACGCTCTGCGCTTTCGGAGGAAGAAGGAAAAGACAATCCTTGCCGGCGTCCATCCAGAGCTGCGCATCTCCATCCTGAAAATTATTTATAAGTATGGTATGGAATTTTCGGTAAACATAGGCGAGAGCTTTTTCCTGAAGGCGGGCGTCAAGCGCTGTCTTTCCTTGCAGCGAACAGTATAAAAGATAAAAGGGTATCGCCTTTCCGGATTGTATTTTTTTCCATCCCGGGAAACCGCTTGCCGCAGGAAGTTTAACTCCTGATTTTAAAAATCCGTCCGCAGGCGGAACAGGCGCTAACGCTTCCTGAGCGCCATGAACGCGCATCATCGCTTTTCGCCATGATGAAACTGAAGCGATACGCTTTGCGTCGATTTTTTTCGCGTCTTTCATAAATCCGTGCCCGAGATAATCGCTTGCGCCCTCAATTATAAGTAAAGCGGGATCTTTCAAACTTCCTTTCGGATCGATAATACCCCAAGTCGTATCGCCGCAAACTTTTTTTGCCTGGGTTAATATTTTTTTTTCTTCTTCTTCGGACAACCCTGAAATATCAATATAGGATATATCGGAGGAAGAAGGCAAATGTTTAGAAAGAGGCCATGTCGCAAACACAGCATCCTTTGGAAATAAAGGCTGAAGAGCGGCGCTTTTTTTTGTAAAAATATAAACCATATACTCTCCGTTACTACCTTACCTGACACCTTCGTTCCATGCTTACCTGATACATCCTGAATTTTTCCGTCGATTTGGGAACAACTTTAGGCTCGCTGAAAATATTTAACATAGCCTGATCCTGCGCCATAGCAAGACTTTCCGAAATCACAAGAGAGTTAGGGATAGCGGCTTTTGATTCAAGCGTGATCGCTTTTTTAATTATATCCGCTTTCAAACATTCGCTTTCATCGTCCGAAAAAACAAAATTTCCGGAATGAACAGCGATTCGCAATTTCAGGCTTGAGTTCAAAGGATTCTTTAATTTATTAAACATATACATTCTATTGATAATTTCCATTCCGGCAAATATCGCAAGACGGCTGTATTCACCTAACATGAACGCGCCCAATGTGCCGTCTCCTTCCCAGCTCCACAGCCGCCCGAGCCTTCCTACGACAGCTCCTTCAACAATATCACGAAACTCGCCGTAGGTTTTGTCTATTAATTGTTTGGAATTTTCCTTAACAAGTTTTGTATTATCAACTACATCAAGACGCATAACAGCCATTTGCCGCTCGTCACCTTCGATAAGCCGCCCCCAGTTGCGCGTTATCTGCTGGCTCTGATCCTCAAAAAACTGACCTGTAGTATTATCGAAGCTATAACCGAGCTGAAGCACATCGTTTATGACATCATCAATCCCTCTTAAGGCGAACTTGTGACCCATATAACCGTCAGCTTCCACTTTAATCAGGGTTTCAACAAAATCTATATAGAGCCCGTATTGCAGCATATCCGCGACAATTCGGTCGGAAGCGTCCTGCGCTCCGATTGGATGACCTTTCGGATAGCCGGTGCTTTCGTAAATATCATAATCAGGATAAGTCATTTTCGCGAAACGAACCATGTGTTCGACTGAGAGGGAGCTGTACAGACATTTGCGGCAGAATCTGGTAGCAAATCCGGGGTTCATACTGTTAGTTTACCATTGAGTTAGATAGATGTATAGTATAAATTGATTAACAAGGAGAGTTTTATGCAGAACTTTGAATACTGTAACAAGACTAAAATATTATTTGGCAAAGGTATGGAAAACAAGGCTGGCAGTGAAACAGCGCAATATGCTAAAAAGGTGTTACTGCACCATTCAGGCGGTTCAACTGTTCGTTCCGGTTTAATGGAAAAGGTAAAAAACAGTTTGAAAGACGCAGGTGTGGAATGGGTGGAATTAACCGGCGTTCTTCCCAACCCCAGGCTTTCTTTGGTTAGAAAAGGAATTGAAATCGCAAGAAAAGAAAAAGTTGAGATGATTTTGGCTGTCGGAGGCGGATCCGCCATTGATTCTTCCAAAGCGATTGCGGCAGGAGCTTTATACGACGGAGATGTATGGGATTTCTTTGAAAGAAAAGCAATCGCGCAAAAAGCTTTGCCTGTCGGAACTATTGTAACAATTCCCGCTGCGGGAAGCGAATCCAGTATAAGCTGCGTAATTACAAATGAGGAAGGTCCGTGGAAAAGAGGAATGAATTTCCAGTGTATACGCCCTGTTTTTTCGATAATGAATCCGGAATTGACATATACCTTGCCGCCTTATCAGACTGCCTGCGGAGTTACTGATATGATGGCTCATATCATGGAGCGTTATTTTACAAAAGAAAAAAATGTCGAATTAACGGATGAACTTTGCGAAGGAGCGTTAAGAACTATAATACGCAACGCGCGTAAAATTTTCAATGGCGGCGAAAACGATTATAACGCGCGCGCGGAAATAATGTGGGCAGGCGCGCTTGCACATAACGGCTTGCTTGACACAGGACGAGTCGGCGACTGGGCAAGTCACGCGCTTGATCATGAACTGTCCGCTCTTTTTGAAATCGCCCACGGCGCCGGGCTTGCGATTATTTTTCCCGCGTGGCTGAAGTATAATATAAACAAAGATACAGAAGAAACTTCAGTTATAAGGATTGCGCAGTTTGCCGCAAAGGTATGGGGTGTTGACGGCGCTTTTTATGATTTGAAACAAGCTGCGCTTGAAGGCATCGCACGCATGGAAAACTTTTTTAAATCAATAGGAATGCCTGTTCGTTTCACTGATGCAAATATCGACGCTGCGCGAATACCTGAAATGGCAAAACGCGCTGTTCATTTTGGTCAGATTGGCAATTTCCGAAAACTGGACGAAAAAGACGCAGAAGCTATTTACAGACTGGCGGCGGAATAAACTGCGATTCATTTAAAGATTGATTCCTCATTCCAACAGATCACCTAGTCCTATTAATTTAATATTATTGTTTTCCTTTGCCGTTTTTTTTAGCTGATCTGTAAAGCCGCTTTTGCTGAAAATAAAATAATACCGGGTTGTATATTTTTTAAATAACCCGCTCTTTCTTTCGAGATTTTTATATATTTCAATCCCGATCTTATTATTAATAAATTTACATTCGCCAAAGATCGCTTTATTGCCGTCAACCGCAAGGATATTGATTTCTTCTTCCTGTTTTTCTTTCGGATTATTTCCCCACCATCTGCCGATTTCTTTAGGTTGAATGGGAAGCGACGTATAATTCTTCCACATATATTGAATTGCGATTTCTTCAAAACATCTTCCCATATAACTGTTTATCTCAGACCAAATGCTTTCGGATGTTTTTTTACCAAACCCTTTTAAAATCAGCGTTAAATTATCTTGAACATAATAAAACCAAAACTTAAACATATTATCGTTTAAAATGTAAAGACTTTTTGTTCCTGTTTTTTCTCCTGCCGGTTTTTCTTTTATAACAAGACCAAGACTTATAAGTCTTTTTATATATGTTTCACACAAATTGGAAGGTTTGCCGGTTTTATCGGCGATTTCCGATAATCTTGTACTGCCATTCGCGATTACCGTGATAATGGCATTATAAAAATGAGGTTCTCTTAATTCCTGTTTAATTAAACTGCCCGGCTCTTCAAATAAAAAACCCTTGGAATTAAAAAATAATTCCGCAATATTTTCCTGCAAACTTTTTTTGTTATCCACTTGCGACAGATAATAAGGAGTTCCGCCGAAAATACCGTAAGTTAATAATTTATCTTCTTTGGAATAATTCGGCACAAATTTAACAGCATCCGAATAATTAAAAGGCTCTATTTTAAATTGAGCAGTTCTTCTTCCGTACAAAGGGCTTTTTGCGCTTAAAACCTGATTTTCCATAAAACTCATTGATGAGCCGCAGAGAATTATCAGCATATCGGTGTTTTTAAAATTATAATCTATATATTTCTGTATAATAGAAGAAAAACTTTTTTCCGCTTTTGCAAGATAAGGATATTCATCAATAACAAGTATGACTTTTTCCTTTTTAGCGATTGCGGCTATCAGGTCTAACAATTGCATAAAATCTCTTGGGATCATTTTAGCGAATGTTTCACTGGAAAGCCTTAAACGGGATTTATGAACAGCCTCTATGAATGTGTTAAGGTTATAATCGGTTGAGTTTTCGACAGCGGTAAAAAAGATACATTTCTTTCCTTTGCAAAAGTGATTTATAAGCTCTGTCTTTCCCACCCTTCTTCGTCCGTACATGATAGCTACTTCAAGCCGTCCGCTTTTATAGAGTTTATTTAATTCCTGCAATTCCGCGTCTCTGCCGACAAACATCCCAAACCTCCTTTTATCATATCGTGTTATGTCATATCATGATATGATAATAATACATTCAAGGCGATAAAGCAATAGGTTCCGGCAGGTTCTTGCCAATATTTCTTAAAAACGCTAAGATATGGAAAATGTCCCGAATGCGGGATATTTTTACCGGCCGGCGTGGTGGAATGGCAGACACTGGGGACTTAAAATCCCCTCCTAGCAATGGGGTATGAGTTCGAGTCTCATCGCCGGCAGAGTATATTTCTTTATGTAATAAGGATTTATGCAGAACTTCCCAAAAAACGGGCGTTCTTAATCATTGCATTATGCGAAAACGACACATAAAACCGACACCTAAGATCGTTTTTCAATGTTGTTTACTGGGATTAAGATATGAAACGCGCCTTACCGTTTTCTGTGTTCAAAAGGGCAGATCGTCCCTGTTATTCAGTGAAGTTTAAGAATGAATCCACAGGGGAATATTACCCGGCAATCAGCACCAGGCAAAAAACTGAAGCGGAGGCAATGAAAACAGCCTTTGCTTGGCTGCGTGATGGCATACCACAGAAACGAACATCAATCAAAGTTCAAGACCTGTCCTTAAAGGACACAGCGCGGCAGATAAAAACAAAAGAAGAAGCGGAAATTCTGCTAAAGGAATTGAAGCGGCTGGGCTGGGTAAAAAGTTATGTTTTAATAAAGACAATCGCGGCGCAAGACTTCGCGGAATTCTTGTCTGATTTCTGGACATGGGAAAAATCCGCTTACATTGCGGAGAAACGCCGGAGGAACCACGGATTACATAAATACCATTGCATGAGGCAGAAAAAAGCGACAGAAAAATACTGGGCGCCGTTTTTTAAAGACCGCTGCCTTGGCGATATTACGGCTGCGGATATTGACGCATTTATTACTCACATGGGTAACCTACCGCTTTCTGCCAGTAGTAAAAATAATGTGATAATCGCAGGGACAAAACCGCTGCGCTGGGCTTTCTCAAAAGGAAAAATTGAAACGGATCCAACAAGAGGACACATTCTTTTTTCAGGAGAACAGAAAGAACGCAATGTATTAACACCGGCTGCAGCGGCGGCAATATTCCGTGTGGAATGGGAAGATGATCGCGCGAAAATTGCAAATATGCTGGCTGCAGTCACCGGCATGAGGCAGGGCGAAATATGCGCTTTACGCTTACAAGACCTTGGGAATGACTGCCTTTATGTACGAGGCGCGTGGAATAGAATTGACGGCTTAAAACTTCCAAAGAATAACAAGCAGCGCACAGTCGAGCTTCCCTTCCCTGATTTAATGCAGATGTTGTTAAATCTAGCGAAAAGTAATCCTTGGGGATTAACACCGGACAGTTATATATTCTGGACCGAAAATAAGAGAGATGCGCCAATGCGCCCTATTGGATTTTTAAATGATCTACGCATTGCACTTGTAAAAAGCGGCTTCCCGGAAAGCGAAGCGAAAAAATATGACTTTCACGGCTGGCGGCATTTCTTCACCACATACCTCATGGGCAAACTTGAAAAGAAACTTTTGAAGTCGCAGACAGGACACCGTACAGACATCATGCTTGCGCGGTATGGGGAACACTGGAAAGACGGTGATCGGGAACTTATTCAACGTGCCCAGACTGAAACCTTCGGCGAACTTATACCATCGTGACACAAAGCCCCGTACGGGGCGTTATGCGCAATAATTTTATTTTTCATGTTTTCAACATTTTATTTTTTTTGCACGATTCGCATATTTCACATAGTATATAATTGCTTGTTTATATTATAAAAAGATATTTTAAAATTATTTTTAAATACTACTTGACAATACTAAAGGTTATTAGAGATAATACAATAAGACATAAATAAAAGCTTTAAATTAAATACGAAAGCGATCATCTATCTTGTCGGAGATAGGCGTGGATGTAAGTATCCATGCTTTTTCCTGATGAAGGGTGATCGCTTTTTTTATGTCCAAATACTTTAAGGAGGATATGAATAATGAAGGACAGCGTAGCAATCCAAGAAAAGGTTTTCTCTCGTAAAGAAGCAGCGGAGTTTTTAGGAGTGTGCCGAACCACATTAGACCGCATGAAGATACCTCGGACAAAAGTGAGGCGCAGGGTTCTTTATCGACAATCTGAATTAATTCGCTGGCTTGAGAAAAACACCAAAGAGGCGCAAGCATGAACCAATCAAAGGCAGAAATGATGGTCACTCGTTTATTGACCAATGCGGCAGATTTGAAGTACGGCTCTGTTTCAGTTACGGCAAAGGTTCATAACGGACGTGTTGTTGAAGTTAATTACTCTACAACAGAATCCACACGGGAAACGGAAAGCAATGCGTCAAAGAAAATTATCAGTGAAGGAGAGCACAGTGACAGACAGTGACAAATACGAAATTATTTCCCTGACATTTTTCAAAGATTGGCATGAGCTTGCAAAAAAATACAAGTTGACAAAAGAACAATACGGCGCGGTAGTTTTTGCAATGTGTGAATATAGTTTTTATGATATAGAAGCCGAGCTTGAGAATGCCGAGGGCATGATGTTTGAAATGTCGAAGCCTTACATAAAATCATCTAACAGAAAAAAAATCGAAGCTTCTAAAGGTGGAAAAAACGCTAGAGGTAAAAGTGGCGCACCGAGCGGAAACAATAACGCCAGTAAAAAAGGAAATATTGAACGAATTGTCGGAGAAGTAGAAGCTTTATTTTTGAAAATTTGGGAACGGTATCCTGATACATTTACTAACCCATATGTTATAAAAGATAAAAATAATTGGAATTCATTTTGGGATAACTGTATATACTCAAAACAAGAAATAAAGACAGCTTTGAGTAATCTTTATCATGCTGTTAAAGATGGGAATTTAGAAAAACGTTACATTTCCCCTCACCCCGATATTTTTTTAAATGGTGGAATGATACAAAGAGGATTATCAATGTAACAAATAAAACAATAGGTACTATTATTTAAAACAATACGACCTATTGAAAAAACAATAGCAATATAAAGGTAAATATAAAGGAGAATGTAAATATAAATATAAAAATAATGGTGATGGTCATACACACTATGTT
>Ga0209755_10000999_pt1 | contig 47459 bp, 33 predicted proteins | sample TergutCo191P1_FD_187301 | JGI IMG/M metagenome (GOLD analysis project Ga0209755, IMG submission 187301) | Cornitermes sp. P1 segment gut microbial communities from Petit-Saut dam, French Guiana - Co191P1 (SPAdes) (version 2) | ecosystem: Host-associated > Arthropoda: Insects > Digestive system...
TGCTTTTGGACACAACATGAGAAAACTTTGTCAACAAATGGCTTAAGTTTTCTCATTGAAAAATAAACAGAACCAGAATCTTCATGCGATTCTGGTTCTGTCTTTCAGGGGCTTATGTTACAGCCCCGAAGTCGAAGGACCCATAACGGAGTGAGCGTAAGTGAACGAAGTATTTTTAGAGAGGGCACGAAAGTGCCCGACACATAGGTATCAGGAGGTTCAAAGCAATGCTTTGGGGCATTTTATCGGCTGGTAAACTTTTTGAGACAAAAAGTTCCAAGACATACTCCAAGAATTAACGATATGACAAGAATTGCCAACGATAAGGCAATCCATATTTGAGAATACAGCAACTTATCCCAGTTCATCAAAAACGCAGCAGAAAGCGAAATCAGTGCGATGAGAGCAAAACCAAAAGCTACAAGAGTTGATGTGAAAAATAGCGAGTACTTCGATGCGGTTTCTTTTTTGGGTTCTTTTTCACCAAAAAGTACTCCAACGCTTACGTCTAAAACTTTTGCAAGTTCAGGTACCATAATGATATCCGGATTAGATTCTCCGGTTTCCCATTTGCTTACTGCCTGGGCGGTCACACATACTTTTTCAGCAAGTTGACTTTGCGTCATTCCTTTTTCTTTGCGTAAGCCGCATATAACTTCGCCCATTATTTTGTTCATTTTACATTCCTCCTTAACGATTAGTTAGTGTACCATTATTAAAATTGAGCAGGCTGTTTATTACAATAGAGTCCTATAAACTAGCAGTTGAATTTGTGCAACTCACCGTTGAATGGTGTGGATTTGTTTTTGAATCAAGTTGAATTGAGAAACTTTAAGGCAGGGAAGAGGGGGAGTGGCATGAGATATTTTGTGGTAGACGCATTTGCGGATGAATTGTTCACAGGTAATCAGGCGGGAGTTTCTTTGCTCGATGCCTGGCTCGATGATGAAACAATGCAAAACATTGCAGCAGAAAACAATCTTTCAGAAACAGCCTTTCTGGTGCGGCAGGCACCGAATAGTGCAATCTTTGATTTGCGGTGGTTCACCCCTGAATTCGAAATTGATTTGTGCGGTCATGCTACTTTGGCGAGTGCATTTGTAGTTACGCAATTTGTCGACAGCACAATAACTGAAATAGAATTTCATACCATGAGCGGAATTCTTACGGTGAAAAAATGCGGAGAGCTGTTCGAGATGGATTTTCCCGCACGCGAGCCAAAGCCAATCGAGGTCACGCCTTTGATGGAACAGGCGTTAGGCACTTTGGTGCTTGAGGCTCATTTATCTCGAGACTTGTTGCTGTTGCTGGACGATGAAGAAGCGGTTCGGGCGCTCGTTCCCAATCCTGCGCTGATAGCGCAACTGCCAGATTGCTTGGGTGTAATTGCTACTGCGAAAGGCAACGAAGCCGATTTCGTGTCGCGTTTCTTCGTTCCCAATGCAGGCATTTTTGAAGATCCAGTAACAGGGTCAACCCATTCGACGCTCATTCCATTTTGGGCGAAACGTTTGGGGGAAACCGAAATGGTTGCGCGGCAGCTATCGAAGAGAGGTGGTACTCTTTGGTGCGAATACTGTGCTGATAGAGTAAAGATTGCGGGGCGCGCCGTTTTGTACTTGCAAGGCGAAATCTTTCTCTAGGGGCTTCTTGGAGAGTAAACGGTGTCAGTATAGTAACAATCATAAAAGCAAGAAAAATATTGTGGCTTAAATTGCTATATTGCTTTAATCTTAATGTTTCATCTGGGATTTTATGAAAAGTAAAAAAGGATGGGGTACATTATGAATTATTGCCCAAACTGTGGAGCAAGCATTACCGGAACAAATTTTTGCCCGAATTGTGGCGGAGGCCAGCAGGCCCAGCCGCAGCAACCACAACCTCAGCCGGCACCCGCATACGTGCCCGCAGCACAACAGGTGCCTTATACGGCGCAATCACCGCAATACGTTGCTCCGATATCGCCCTTAAGCCGTACCGCAGCTTTGTTGCTCGCAATTTTCCTCGGCTTTTTGGGAGTTCATCGTTTCTATGCTGGTAAAGTTGGAACAGGCATTTTGATGATTTTTACCGTTGGTGGACTGGGTATTTGGTGGCTTATAGACGTTATCATCATTGCGTGCGGCGGCTTTAGGGATAAATCGAGCTTACTTATCACTCAGTGGTAAAATTTGCTTATTGAACTAAAGAAGTGATTGTTTATGGATATTTTTGAAACACTGAGGGCTGCCGCAGATGCGGAAAAGGCCGCATCCATGAGTGCGTATATGCGCGACCAGTTTGCTTTTTTGGGTGTTCCGAAGCCAGAGCGAGAAAAATTGAGTCGCGAATTCATGAAAGCAATTGACAAAACAGTTGTTGATTGGGGTTTCGTTTTCAACTGCTGGGAACAGCCTGAACGTGAATTTCAATATCTGGCTTGCAATTATTTGCTTAAGGTTAAGGCAGTGTTAACGTCGGCAGATATTCCTTCTATAAAAAGACTGATAGTTTCGAAATCGTGGTGGGATACGGTTGATAGCCTTGATATGTTGGTAGGCGATATTGCCAAGCGATGCCCCGAATTGAAAGACCTCCTCTTGTCATGGAGTGCTGATGAAGACATCTGGATTCGGCGCATTGCCATCGACCACCAACTGATGTACAAGGAAGATACTGATACCTGTCTGCTGGAGCAGATTCTCGTAAACAATTTAGGCGACAAAGAGTTTTTTATCAACAAGGCAATCGGTTGGAGCTTGCGTGAATTCAGCAAGACTAACCCTGATTGGGTACGTGCTTTTATAGAAACTCATCGTGCTGATATGGCTGCGCTTAGTATTCGTGAAGCCAGCAAGTACCTTTGATCGAGAGCTAGATCCTTCGACTTCGGGTGCTTCGCACCCTCTGCTCAGGATGACATGGTGGGACGGATCCTTCGACTCCGCGCTACGCGCTTCGCTCAGGATGACAAGGTGGGACGGATCCTTCGACTTCGGGTGCTTCGCACCCTCCGCTCAGGATGACATGCTCGCTCAGGATGACAAAAAAGCAACCCTCTTGTCATCCTGAACGAAGTGAAGGATCCATAACGGAGTGAGCGTAAGCGAACGAAGTATTAATAGGGAGGTTACGGAAGCAACCGACACTCTTTTTTGTTGAAGGTTATTTAATTTTGTCAGGTTCTGGCAGTTTAACGCTTGCGTCAACGGTGATTGAGGCGATCACCGGCTTGTTGGCGTCAGCTACAGCGCCGTTTTCACCAGAGTTCGGGATTGCCGCAATCTTGTCTACCACATCCATGCCTTCGACAACTTTTCCGAAAGCTGCATATTCGCCATCAAGAAAATCTGAATCAGCGTGCATGATAAAGAACTGCGAGCCAGCCGAATCGGGCATTTGGCTGCGTGCCATAGACAAAACTCCCCGTTTGTGACTGAGATCGTTGGTGAAACCGTTAGAAGCAAATTCCCCTTTAATAGAATAGCCTGGACCACCCGTGCCTGTTCCCTGTGGATCGCCACCCTGAATCATAAATCCGCTCATAATACGGTGGAAAGTTAATCCGTCATAGAAACCAAGCTGCGCCAGGGAAACAAAGTTTCTTACTGATTGGGGGGCCAAATCGGGGTAAAGTTCCAGCACGATAATGCCACCGTCTTGCATAGTGATAGTTGCTTTAACGGTGTTCTTTGTCGCTTCTTCAAGAGATAGCTGCTTGTCTTGGTCAGGCTTTGGGGTAGCCTGTTCGCTCTGTTCAGATTTGGGTGTTTCTTCGGTTTTTGCGGGCGTGCTGGGAGTGCAGCCAACCGCAAAACAAAGGAAGACGCAACAAAGGGCGCACAGTGCAATAGTGGTGAATCGTTTCATGTAAATAGCCTCCTAGATTTAATAATTTATCGAGCTATTCTACTGTTAAGCCCCTATCGTGTCAAAAGTCTAAAGGGGGCAGAGAAGCCGAAACGACAACGATTAGTTGCGCACAGCTTTGCTATTAATCTGAATATTGAGAAGTTTAGAAAAGCCGCTGCTAGGTCTCTTCAAGAAGGCTAATCAATTCTTGGCGTGAATGGACCTCTGTTTTTGAGTAGATACGGTCAGTATGTGTTTTGACGGTGCTGTAGGCGATATTAAGCGTATCCGCTATTGCTTGCAGGCTGCGTCCTCTTGCTAAGAGCTCTAAGACTTCGGTTTCTCTTTGAGATAGGCTATGGGTGATGGCTACGTTATTGCATCGTTCGTTCAGCACGGCAGAAAAGACTTCTGATAGATCCATCTGCGCCGCTTCAGTAATTGTAATTTTCTCCTGTGTCAGTTTGTCTTTGGGGCTTTTTGCATGCAATGCGTCAAAAGAAAAGGCAACCCCAATACCAGGACTGGCTACATTTTCTATAACTACGAAAAGATAGACAATAAACACTGAAATACCTACAAGTAACATTGTAGAACTCAATCCGAAGTAAAGCCCCAGAAAACTGCCTACGAGTAGTCCGATATTCATGCCGACTTTCCCGATACCAAAAACAAGTGCTGTGGGGGCATTGACGTTGGCAGCTTTGTCGCTCATAGAAACCCAGACATACATTTCAAATAGAATATAGCCAGACATTATTGCAGTTGCGGCAAGTGTTTCTTGCCCAGATGCGAGAAAGGGCAAAAGAAGAAGTCCAGCAGCCATGAGCGGTACAACCATTTTGTAGGCAAGATCAATTTTTGAATCCTTAAACACGATGATGCTGGCAATTGATATCAGAATCATTACGATTGCAACTCCTGAAAACATTGCTTCTCCGATTCCTCCAGCCGAAGCAAAGGGCAGGGCTGAAGTGTAGCCTCGCATGAAACCTGGAGCCAAACAATACACAGCGGTAACGAAAAGAAACCTGATTGATATTATGCTTCGCCAAGATATTGAGTGCTTCATGGGGATATCGCTGTCAACGGCAACCCTCTCTTTTTCATGAGGTCGTGGAACTCGTCTTGAGAGTTGAAGAAAGATAAACGAAGCTATCGGTAGCAGAATAGTCGCTCCCATGGCAATCATCCGTGGTAGCATGCTTATGAGGAGAAAGTAAAAGACGCCACACGCCATAGAAAGAGGTATTGTATACTTCTTGGCAACAGTTGGGGAAATTGCCTTATATTCTTCCGCCCAAAAAAGTAAGAAAGCAGCTGAGCCAACCCCCGATGTAGCCGCACCAAAATAAACCAAAAAACTAATCCCCATCTGGGCGGTTGCAAGCCCTATAGCTCCCATAAGGATCAAAAGAATAGAGAGCGAAACGACCACTTTATTTCTGATAAGCGAATCAAGCTTAATGGATAGACACCCTAAAACAATCATGGCGATTCCATTGGCTCCAACATTTATAAGCCAAGAGTTCAGGCCAAGAGCCTCTCCCGCATCACCCCAAAACACCGTAGAGAAAAAGATAATATGCACCCATCCAAAGCAAGCACCAAAACCTAAGCAGTGAAATAAAAGCCAGTCTATTGTGTGTTTAGTTCGGTGAGTATTGTTGGGGGAGTCATCAGAATCAAACACCAAAGGGCTATCCGACGCATTGGCAGTAGGAGTTTCTCTCTTCAGTAGGTCATTCTTTTTCATAAGAATAGTTCCTTTCGAATTAAGCAACAAAATACATCAAGCGACCCTGTTCTTAGGCGAGTTCCTGTTTCTGTCCCCCGTAATAGATGACATATTTTCCTAAAAATTTGAGAATCAACCGTATCAATGGATTCTTTCTTTTTTGGAAATAAGCTAATTTGAGTACTAATTTCAAGGCTAGCAAACAGACTTTCAAAACGCAAGCCAAGAAAAAAGTAAGAGTATTGAGAAAAAAAAGGAGAAGCACATGGAGGGAACAAATATTTCAAGAAGGAATTTTTTGCATGGTGCTGGAGTGGCAGCGGTCTCGCTTGCGGCGGCGAGCGCATTGGCTGGATGCTCTCCAGGCGAGCAAGGCTCATCGGAAAAATCATCGAAGCCAGTTGCGTATACTCCAGACGAGACGGTTGACTATGACATTGTTGTTGTAGGATCGGGGTCATCGGGAGTGGCGGCAACCGTACAGGCAGCGGAGTTGGGTGCTTCGGTTTTGCTTCTCGAAAAGGAATTTAAGACTGGCGGCAATGGGCGCATGACCGAAGGTATGTTTGGATCAGCATCCAGTTTCCAGAAAAAAGAAGGTATCGATATCACTTTTCGCGAAGTTATTGCTACAGAGCAAGAGTTTTTTAATTACCGCATTAACAACCTTCTCTGGAAGGACATGGTTGAAGCTTCGGGTGAAAACATCGACTGGATGATAAGCCATGGAGTGAAATTTTCGGGCGTGGTTGACAACTATTACGGGCTTGGGAAAATGAATGCCTTCCACTGGTTTGAAGGTCCTGGCGATGGAAGTAACTATATTGATCCCATGATTGCTGCGGCAGAATCAATGGGGGCGGTAGTTATGACTTCGACCCCCGCAGTCGACCTTTTAATTGAAGGCGACACAGTAAAGGGTCTTTATGCGGAAAAAGAAGGTGGTGGCATTCTTCTCGTAAATGCAAAGGCAGTAATATTAACCTCGGGTGGATATGCGAACAATTCAAACATAATGATGGAACGTGGGTATGATTTAACCTATTCCATCAACAATGGAGTACCTGGGCATGATGGAGACGGTTTACGTATGGCGATTTCTGCGGGAGCAAATGATGTTTCTCGTCAAAGATGCTTCCTTCGCGAGCCCTATTCTTTTGGAATCGATTTTTTCGCTCCAATGACTCAAAACATTCATCGTGGTGGGCCAGTTTTGTGGGTTAACCAAGAGGCTGAACGCTATGTGAGTGAGGCGGCTGGTGCGGTTGCTCCAGGGTGTAATTCTAATGCTGTTCATTCGCAAGCCAAGTCTTATTTGATTATGAGTCAAGATGTGGTTGACTCAATCGTATCATCAAGCGGCTATAAGGATCTACAAAAGGATATGGATGATGCTGTTTCCCAAAATCCTGCAGAGAACATCTTTAAAGCAGATAGCATAGAAGAACTTGCTAAAATGCAAGGTCTTGATTCGACTGCGCTCAAGGCTACCGTGAATCGCTACAATGAACTTTGTGCTGGTGGGCTTGATGAAGACTTTAATAAGCCAGCTGAACTTATGGTAGCTCTCAAGACTGCTCCCTATTATATATTCCGTCAAGACCTTGCTTTCTGGACTTCAATTGGTGGAATCGACACAAATCGAAACATGCAAGCAGTCAACGAATTAGGTGAGCCGATACCTGGACTTTATTCTGCGGGAACTGATGGTTGTAATTTGTATCGTGAAACATACACGATGAACGTTCCGGCATCTTGCAATGCAAACAATTGTCATTCAGGGCGTCTTGCCGCAAAGAATGCAGTAGCTGCCTACTCATAGTATCGTTGGTTGCTATAAGGGTATAAGCATTCAACCGTATCAGTAAAACGATAAAGCTGGATTCTGGTTTTAATTCCGAATCCAGCTTTTGGTTTTTCAGAAGGTGCAGCCGCAGACGCAAAACTAAGTTAGTCTATCTGAACGTTTTTGGTTTCTTTTCCGAACACGGCAACCACTATTGCCACGAGGATGAAAACTGCGGTGAGCAGAATGAATACATAGGTAAAGCCCATTTCAGCGCCGAAAAGCTTGTAGAGCGCAGGAACCAAGAAAGGCCCGATCAGTGCGCCCAGTCTTCCAAAAGCTGCCGCCCAACCAACACCTGCTCCGCGAATTTTGGTGGGGTAGAGTTCAGGCGTATAAGAATACACGCACCCCCAGGCACCTAACGCGAAGAAGTAAATGAGGCATCCGGTCGCGAGTACTTGGAATTCTGTTCCCGCGTGTCCAAACAACCAGGCGGAAAGGGCGGTTCCGGTAAAGAACAGGATTAAAACTAGTTTGCGCCCAATTTTTTCAATCAAAATTGCTGCTAGAGCATATCCCGGTAGTTGGGCAATGCACATGATAAGGACGAACTGGAAGCTTTTCACCAGGGTAAACCCTTGATCCATCAGTAACGTGGGGGTCCAAAGTACAAAACCATAGTAGCCAAGGTTGATTCCGAACCATAAAACCCAAAGCACTGCGGTTGACCTGATATAGGGTTTCGACCATAAGCTCCCAAAAGATTTCAAAAGCGAAAGTTTGGGAATAAGCACGCCGACAACTTTGTCTGCCGCACTCAAAGGTTCAATTTTTGCCTGGCTTTCCATCTGGGATACCAGGGCATCTGCTTCATCAGTTTTGCCGTTCGTGTCAAGGTAGCGAGGTGATTCCGGAACAAGAAAGCGCAAAATAGCGGCAAATAAAGCAGGCACTGCGCCAATGATAAAGGCAACGCGCCACCCCCAAACAGGAATAGCCAGGTAAGCCACGAAGGCAGCAGCAATCCAGCCCCACGCCCAAAAGCTTTCAAGAATTACCACGTTCCTGCCGCGAGATTTCCGGGGCGAAAATTCACTCACGAGAGTAGATGCCACCGGAAGTTCGCCACCAAGACCAAGTCCGGTGATGAAACGGCAAACCAAAAGCATTTCGTAACTTTGCGAAATGCCACACATAAAGCTGCCAAAGCTGAAAATGAGCAGCGTTGCTACAATAACGGTGCGCCGCCCCCATCTATCAGCAGCAATACCGGAAAACGCCGCGCCAAGCGCCATGCCCACAACTCCGGTGCTGGTAAGGATCGTCAGTTGGGTTTTACTTAAATCCCACACATCAATAGAAGCAAGAACGCCTGCAACCATTCCTTGATCCATGGCATCAAAAAGCCAACCAATGCCCGTTATCATCAAGACCTTCCACATAAGGGGGGTCATGGGTAATCTGTCTAACCGTTCCGCAATGTTCATTCGTCTCTCCCTTTTCGATGGGATAATCATACGACAAAAATTGCCATGACGGCGAAAAACTTCCACTGACACTAATTAATGATATTATGTGATATTAATATAAATATTATAAAGTTGATTAGCCTTTGATTGAGGTAATGAACAAAAGAGCACGTGACACCACGTCTTTTGCCTTTTAATGATATTGCCGCTAAGAATTCTGCATTGAGCTTTAGGGCATGATAAAATTCTTTATTGGATGGGATCAGGAGCAAGGAAGAGATATTTATGAAAAAATTAGCACTCCTAGGAATTATACTTGCGTTTTGTTTTTCATTAGCTGGTTGTAGTGAAAACAATTCCACTAATAATTCTTCTAACACCAATGCAGAAAACGCTACCAACGAAGAACCCTCGAATGAGCAGACAGATTCAACACAGTTAGTGCTGGTCGATACGGGATTGCATATCGAGCACAATTCCTTTTCTTACGCATTGGTTATCGAAAACCCTTACGACGGGCTGATTGCAGATCGCCCGGCAATTAAAATGACCATCCTTGACGCAAACGGAGAAACGATTCTGTCCACTACGGACCATTTGCCCTACGTAGGTCCTGGCGAAAAAATTGTGTACTGCGGAGCGAAATCCACTGCAGACTTAATTGATACGGTTGAGTTCGAACTTGTTGCCAAGGAATCAAGCTGGATAAGCGAAAGCGAAGCACCGGATCGAGTTAAAAACTACGAAATTACTTCACTGGAAAAAGAAACCGCAGAAGACGGCTCTCTTTCTTTTAGCGGGCAGGTGAAAAACCCCGGAGACACCCAAGCCACTTTGCGTATTAGCATCGCTTTGTTTGATGCCAGCGGCAAAGCAATTACGGGGGTATTCGATTTTGCGGATCAGGTGCCTCCAGGAGAAACAGGTTCTTTCAAAGTAGCGGTTCCGACAAGTATTCCCACCCATACAACGTATGAGGCGCATGCAACGTTTTCCTACTAGAAAATCGGGCTTACCTATTAAATGACCAGGCATACTTACATAGCAGTCAATTCCCAGAGAACGCGCTTGCAGGTTGAAGCTCTTTTGAGTGACCTTGCGAGCGAGGCGCGGGAAACGGTGCTGATTGTGCCAACTTTTCGCGATGTTGCCCATTACAAAAAAGATTGGGCCAGCGAATCATTTTTGTTCGGCTTGACCATAACTACTTTTGCAGCTTGGATAAACGACCGCTGGGCTTTATATGGTACGGGCAGCCAAATGGTGTCGCCAATTCACCGCGAGCTTTTGCTTTATGAAGTACTTGAAGGATTGATTTCCCGAGGCAAAGTAACCAGCCTTGCGCTCAGTCCAGGAACAATCACGTTAATATCTTCCATTGTTGAAGAAGCCTTTACGCTCCTTCTTGACCGGGAAATAATTCATCGTTTTGCTTCGGTTCTCACCGTTGCCGAAGAAGAATTATGCTCGGTTTTACGGGAATATGCTGCGGTTTTGCATAAACGTGATCTTTGCGAACAGATGCAAGCTATGGAAGAACTTTCTGCCACGAAACTGCCTTTACCGGTTTTTGTAATTGAAGGGTTTGATACTTTTACCGTGGCAGAGCGCCGTTTTCTTGATAGCATTTCTCGGCATACGGAAGTGGACGTTGTTATAGATGAAGCGAGCCTTTCGGTTAAGGTAGACGGCCGGGCACGAGAATTGGTCGACCTGCAGCAATGTATTTATGATCCTGATCCAAACGATCCGGTGCAACCTACGGGCGCTGTAAAGTTCTTGCTGCCGGCCGGGCAATACGCAAAGCCTTTTTTGGTGGGAAAAACCATTATCGAAGATGTTGAAAAACACCTCTTGGAGGCCGAGAAGCAGGCAGAAGAAAAGGGCAAAGACAAAAAGAAAATCGCCATCAAAGAAGACCCCATTCGCTACGTAGTGAGTTCTCGCGACCCTCTTAAGCTGTTTCAGCAGATTAACCCACTTTTGTGTGAATACAACATCGAAACTACGGTTTTGGCGCGAAAGTCTTTCGCTTCTACCGATTTCGGGAAAGCTTTCTTGGCATTGCTTAATTTTATGTTTGCGCCGCGCTACTCAACTTTCCAAATGAGCGATTTTGTGATGAGTCCGTTTTCGGGCGTTTCTCGCCAAAAAGCTTACGAGTTAGATAGCGCATGGCGCGGAGACCGAAGAACCGATAAACAGCGCTGCTTAAGTACTTTTGTAAAAGCTACTCCAGCAAAGCGAGGGCAGGCTATAGTTTCTGCGCTGGAAAAGAGTGATTTTTCAGCTGCACTTGCAGTGTTTGAAGAAGATGCGAAGAAGAATTTTTCTTGGACTGAAACTTACCTCAGTGAACAGCTGGCGGCTATCAAAGTTGCTCAGCAGTTCTTTTTAGCAGTGAGCGAAATAGGAGTAAAATTCTTTGGCGTGCTGCAACTGTTGGAAAAAAGCACCCTTGATTGCAGTATGCGTTTGGCTCCAGAAAAACCCGCTGAAAGCGAGGCTGCTTCTGACGACAAAAAGAAGAAAACTGCAGAAAGCGCCGCTGAACAAAAGCTTTTTAGGGTCGACATTATGTCTTTGGCTCATGCGGCAGACGAAGATGCTTGTTCGTGCAATACTTTGATCGTTTGCGATTTGGAAAACACTTCCTATCCTGTTCGCGATGTCTCTGATGCCAAAATATTACTCTTTGAAAAATTGGGTATAAAACTTCTGGATAGTGCTCTTGAAAAAGCTCGTCGCCAATTTTTCCGCTTATTGAGCACCCCCATCAATCAATTGATGATCGAGCGAGTTTTGTTTACGCCCGATGCTATGCCAGCTTATCCTGCGGTAATGTTGGAAGAATTGATTGATTGTTATCGCAGCGATTTGGAAGCGTTCAGCGATATTGATAAGCGTACAGGGTTGCCTGTTTCGCTTGATAATCACGTGCTGGAATGGGGCGAATACAGCCTTTATGAAAACCTTGCCGTAAGTGAATTGGGACAAACCGATGGGGTTGTTGAAGAGCCGCCCCTTCGTGGAGTGATTGGGGAAGAAGCAAGAAAGCTCATTGTGCTTCCGCGAAGTACGAAAGCTCCTCATATTACATCCCCATCTGCATCCGCACCCCCTTGTCATCCTGAGGCGACCCCTTGTCATCCTGAGGCGACCCCTTGTCATCCTGAGGCGACCCCTTGTCATCCTGAGGCGACCCCTTGTCATCCTGAGCAAAACGAAGGATCTAGCGAAGCGAAGAATTCAGACGCACAGAATGTCATCCTGAGCGAAGCGAAGGATCCACCTCTCGCACTTTCCCCTTCAGCAATAGAAAGCTATTTGGAATGCCCTCATAAATGGTTTACTTTGCGCCGTTTGCGCCTCGATGAACCAGACGCTGGGTTTGGATCCCTTGAGATGGGAATTTTTGCGCATTCGCTTTTTAAGGCTTTTTACCAAAGCTTCCAGCAAAAAGGGTTCAGTAAGGTTAATAAAGACAATCTCGATGAAGCGAAAACACTGCTTTCAACCCTTTTCGATCAGCATCTTGCAAACCAAACGAAAATGAAGCAAAAAGATAAACCGCTTATTGCACTCACTGCCCTTGAAGAAGCTACAGTATCTTCTCTGAAAAAGCGGCTAGTAACTTTTCTTGATCGCGAAGCAGATCTGTTGCCAGGCTTTACGCCAACTTACTTTGAGCAATCTTTCGGAGATGAAAAACCTTTTGCCTATGCTGGTTGCGAAGTGTATGGAACCATTGATCGCATTGACGTGAACAGCAAAGGGCAAGCAGTAATCATCGATTATAAAAATTCGTTGACGAAAGACTATCTTCTTGCTAGTGCCTCTGAATTGCCCTGGGCAAGCGCAGACGAAGAGATTCGCATTTCGCTTCCAGAGAAAATTCAAACCCTTATTTATGCTCAGGCAGCAAGAAAAATGCTGAATCTTGACGTGGTAGGTGCCCTCTATGTTTCCTATGGGCGTGACAAAAAAATTATGGGAGCCATAGATTCCAAAATTTTGGGCCCTGCAGATATTTCGGACATTAATTCAGATGCCTGCAGCGCCCAAGAGTATGGTTCAGAAAACTTTGGCGATCTGCTGGATTCCGTAGAAGAAAACATAGCTTCAGCGCTTGAGCATTTAGCAGCAGGCTATATCAACCCTCATCCCCGCGGGTTTGACCCCTGTAATTTCTGCCCGGTGCGTGCTTGCGAATCGAGGAATCGTTCATGAAGCGTACAGGTTTAACAGATGCCCAGTTAGAGTGCGTCGAATGCACGTCCGGTGCTTTGCTGATTTCTGCAGGAGCTGGATCGGGTAAAACTTTTACCTTAACTCAGCGTATTGCCAACGCGCTGCTTGATGGGGAGCCTATTGCTGATATCGATGAAGTTCTTGCCATCACTTTTACGGAAAAGGCTGCCGCAGAAATTAAAGCTCGCGTACGGGGCACTTTATATAACGTTGGGCTGATTGAGCAAGCGTTGAAGGTTGATGCCGCTTGGATTTCAACAATTCATGGAATGTGTGCCCGCATTTTGCGCATCCATGCCCTTGAATTAGGGATTGATCCCGGTTTCAAGATTATCGATGATGCGCAACGCAAAGATTTAATTTCTGAAGCCATAAACGAAGTTTTGGATCAAGGTCAACTTATTGCTTCTTCTGGCAAATACGAAGCCTTATTTAACGAATTTCCCGTTAGATCTACTTTTGTTGCCCAAAGTTCCATCGTCTCCATGCTTGAAGCTTTGCTCGACAAAGCGGCAAACTTACGAAATGGCTTAAACAGCTTTTTGTTGGGGCCAAAACCAGAATCAGCGCTTGCACTCGCGAAAAAATTGCAGGCGATTTACGAAGAGGTGCTTCCCGCGTTGAAAGAAGGTGGAGAGAGTGCTCTTGCTCTTGACGCGTTAGCAGACGCTCAGCGCATGATAAGTTTTGCTCGGGAAAAAACTTACGAATGGGCTGTTCGAGGAGGCTTCTCTGCTGAACTTGAAGCAGCGAGAATTGCTGAATTAGCTCTTGCGGTCGACACTTGTGTTTTGCTCACTCGAAGATTCGGGTCGAAGGAAGTAAAAAAGGCGGTTGGACAGTGGCAAGAAGAATACAGTCACCTTATTAATGAAATTGCTCTTGCTCTTGCAAGTCCTGCTTTTGATGATTTGCTTGAACTCGCCCACGAAGTGTCGAATTGTTTTGAAAAGAAAAAACGGGACACCTTTGTTTTTGACAACAACGATTTATTGCTTGAAACCCTCAAAGCGTTCGAGCAAAGCTTGACTCTTGCGTCGCTTTATGAGCACAGATTTAAGCTGGTCATGGTTGACGAATTTCAGGATACCAGCCAAGTGCAGATTGATATTATAGAAAAACTGGCAGGCAGGAATAGCTACAAACTTTGTACTGTTGGAGACGCTCAGCAGTCTATTTATCGCTTCCGCGGTGCAGATGTTAACGTGTATGAACAACATAGTCGCAGGATGCGTTCGACTAAAGTAAGGGCGCTTTCGGTAGAGCTAACCAAAAATTTCCGCAGCCATAATGATATTTTGCGATTTGTTGATCGTATCTTTGAGCAACCGGGAGTTTTTGGAAGAAATTTCATGGCTCTTGAAGCAGACGAAAAGCGCACTTCTACCTACAAGGCGAAAGCGCCTCGCATCGACATGGTGCTTGCCATGATGCCAGCAGGCAATAATTCTGGCGTTGATATCGAAGATGCCAAAAAAACCGAAGCCCAAGCCATTGCTGAACGATTCAGCGTGATGGCAAAAGCGGGACATAATGCGGGTGATATGGTGTTGTTGTTGGGGAAAATGACTCGCGCCGAAGTGTTCGCAAAGGCATTTCGCGATGTTGGTTTTGAATGCGTAATTACGGGCGGTTCACTTTTCGACAAATCTCCTGAAGTTCAAGTTATTGCGCGGTTTGTTGAAGTATTGGCAAATCCTACAAACACTTCTGCTCTGTTTGAAGTGCTCACCAGCGATATGTTTGGGCTGAGTGCCGATGATCTTATAAAGCTTTCCACCGTGCAAGATAGCGAAACGGGTCTTCCTAAGCGATGTGATATTTATCGAGGATATCGCTGGTTAATTGAATCTATTGAAGAAGGTGCTACGCAGGTGTCTTTGCGCTTGAGTAACGCTATTGCAATTCTAGACAAATCGCAAAGGTCAATTGGTATGATGCCGGTTGCTCGTATTATCGAAGAAGCGTTGCTTGATTCTGGTTGGCTAAGACGGTTTCAAGATCGCGGTGCACGCGGTGGTGCCCAAGCGGGTAACCTTTTTAAGGCTATTAGACACCTTGAAGAATTGGAAAAGGAAAGGTATTTGGGCGTTGCTCAGCTAGCCGTAGAATTTGCCAAGCAGCTCGATTATGGCATCAAAGAACCACCAGGAGCTCTTAATGGGGCAAAAAGCGGCGTGATAAAAATCATGAGCATCCATGCTTCGAAGGGGCTGGAATTTCCCATCGTGGCTCTGGCAGAATTTTCAGGTGTTCAAGTTTCTCGGGACAAATTGGTTGTGGAAGCGTGTGATGGAAAAGCATATGCCTCACTGCTTCCGTCTGAAAGTCTTGATGCTTATCCCACTATCAAAAAGAAGCTTTCAGATTTTGACCCCTATCTAGAGGGGGAACCTGCCTGTGGGTTTGATCAAAGCATGATTACGGCGTCAGATTTAGCAATGTATCGTGCCGCTTTGAAAGAATTTGCTCACAGCCAAAACCTAGCGGAAGTTCGCAGGAAGCTCTATGTTGGCCTCACTCGTGCAAGCGAAGCTTTGATTATTTCATTTTCAGCAAGAAATGCCAGCAAAGACCCGCTTTCTGCTTACAAAGATGTTACCGAAGACATGAGAACTGCTTTGTGCGGCAACGATGACTTTCCCGCAAAAATTGCAACGCTTGAATACGGCGGCAGCGAACCGGCAGCCTTCGAAAGAATTGCAGTGGTAGCTCAAGATGCCTACGACGAAGAACAAAAGATGCGCGGCATTGTGCCTGAGAAGGAAACTTTCTTTGTGCCTCATTATGTTGAATATGAAGATATGGAGCCAAGCGTTTGGAGACCTCAACGAGAAGGGGTGTATTCCTACACTTCGCTCTCGAAAACAGATACAGTGCCTGATGCGAAACTGGTGTTAGAAGCCAATGAAAGCGGCTTAAAGCAGGCGGCCGGATTGATCCACTTCATGGCTGATGATGATAAGGCAAGTAACTTCGGCAATGCTTTTCATCTTTTAGCTCAGCATGCTCTTGAAGCCTTTATGATTCCGCCAGAATCGCAAATCAAAAAGGTTGCAGCGCTCTATAAGCTTTCTGAAAAGCAAACCGCGCGGTTAAATACAGCGCTGTCTGGCTGGTTTAAAAGCAAGCTTTACAAAAAGGTTTATGATTATCCTATTACCCGCGCTGAGTTAGAGTTTTTCGTACCCTTGGGCGATTTCTTCCTTGAAGGTTCAATTGATGCATTCTGTAGCGACAATACCGGGGAAGCCGGTGGGAAAGCTTTGGTTGTTGATTACAAAACGGGTGGTAGCAAAGATGAAACGGAAGAGGCGCTTGAGAAAAAGCATCGCTTGCAGGCAAGGTGCTACGCGTATGCGGTATTAAGTCAAGGGTATAGTGAGGTTGAATTGAAATTCGTTCGTGTTGAACGCGGAAAGCAAGGAAACCCGCAGGTGATTTCCTATTCTTATACCAGTGATAAACTATCTAGTATAGAGAGGGAAATTCTTAAGGCTTTGTAGAATTGTGTTGATAGGTGAAGGGTGAAAAAGCTCGCAGGACAAATTGGAAAATTTCTTATCGTAGGTGTTTCGGCTTTTCTGATCGACTACACCTTGATGGTTCTTTTAACCGAATTCTTTTCGGTAAACTACCTTATCAGTGCAACAATTTCTTTTTCTGTGTCGATTCTTTTCAATTTCTTTGCTTCTATGCGTTTTGTTTTTTCTCGCAAGGAAGATTTAAGCCGCAAAGGAGCTTTTTTCATCTTTATCATCTTGTCTGTTTTAGGGTTGGTTCTCAATGGCCTCTTAATGTGGGTGGGTGTTGATGTTTTCGATGCCGACTATCGTGTTATTAAAATTATTGTGGGATCAATCATCGGGATATTAAATTTTGTTGCAAAAAAGATACTTATTGAAGAGCGGAACGTAAACATCGACCTAATATAATGCCTTTCCTCTGTTTCCCTTTTGAATCGTTTGCTATTGGTTTCTTTCAACGTTAAGCTATATAAAATTGAGGTGGATAGTTTTTATATGAGGATGGATGATATGCGTTTTATTAAGAATAAAGCACTGATTTTTTTGGTGAGTTTTGCATTGGTGTGGATGTCTGTGCCTTTTTCCGGTGGCATTGCTTTTGCAGAGCCAGCGGCAAACGAAACTGCGCCCGTTATTGAACAGGTTCCAGATGAAAACGGGGAAGCTGCTTCCGCAGTTCAGCAAGGTGCAACGGCTGCTTTTGAAGAGGCTCAAGGCGCTTTTGTTGAGCAAGAGGAAATCGATCCTGTTCAGTCTGAAACTGCGGGTGCTGTCAAAAAAGAAAGCCTGGGGAACCCAGGAGAAGATGCAGACGGCACTTATGTAACAGATGAAGTAATTGTTGTTTTTAATGAAGAAGTGTCTTTTCGTGAAGCAAATAAGATACTGGAAGACATTGATTCGGTTGACGAAGAAACCCTGACTCGTGAAAGCATTACTGAAGAAGTTGTGGTAGTAGGAGTTGCCGATGATTCCAGCGTTTCTGAGGCTGTTGCCGAACTAAACGCTAGCTCTGATATTGCTTATGCTCAACCAAACTACCTCTATACCATTTGTGCGACCCCTAATGACCCACGGGTTTCAGAGCAGTGGGCTATCCATTCCACCAAGCTTTATCAAGCATGGGATTTAGTGAAAACAAACAAGACCGTTAGCGTTGCCGTTGTTGATACCGGCATAAAAGCAGATCACGAAGATTTGAAAGATGTTATTGTTCCGGGGTCATATAAAAACGTAACGGGTGGCGTTGCAACAGGCGACCCTCATGGTCACGGCACGCAAGTTGCTGGTGTTATTGGGGCTCAGACTGATAACGGCAAAGGAATTGCGGGCGTTTCCCATAACGCAGGAATTGTGCCTTTGCGTATTTTGCAAGACGATGGCACAACCATGACGACGAAAGACGTCTATAAGGCATATGTTCACTTGCTCTCTGACCCCGACGGTAACGGTAAAACTGTGGCTCAAGAAGCAAATGTAAAAGTTATTAATGTGAGTTTGGGTACGCCAGTTCGAGATGACTTGGTGGAAACCTGGGTTAATAAGGCATACGATGCTGGCATTTTGACCGTTGCCGCGGCAGGTAATATTGGCGCTTTTGGTAGCACACCTGCCAATGCTCCCATTTATCCTGGAGCGTTTGAAAAGGCGATAAATGTTTCAGCGCTGAAAGAAGTTTCGGGGGTTTTAGGCGACACCTTTGATGCCTCTTATTCTTTCTATGGTACTAGTATTAATCTGTCTGCTCCGGGCACTTTAATATTAACCACGCGCAATACATCCACTTCAGCCTATGCTAGCTTGTCGGGTACTTCTTTTGCGGCGCCTTACGTTTCAGGTGTTGCGGCATTACTCTTTGCGGCTAACCCTTCTGCGACACCAGCCCAAGTTCGTTCGGTGCTCGAAAAAACTGCGCAAGATCTGGGAACACCAGGGCGCGATAATTACTACGGCCACGGGCAAGTTGATCCTTTGGCAGCAGTAAACTTGATGTTGGATGCCAAGAATAAGGGAATTACCGCAGCAGTTGCGGCAAATCAAATGAATGCCACCATAACTATCATGGGTCTGGTAGTGCCTGAAGGTACCACTTCGATTCAAGTTCCCACCTGGGGAAGCGCTAGTGGTCAAAATGATCTGGTTTGGTATAACGCTTCGAAAAAAACAAATGGAGACTGGGAAGTAACAATCCCTATTTCAAGACATAAAGAAGCGGGCACTTACAATTCCCACGTATACGCAAAGTCAGCTTCTGGGGCGCAAAAGATTTTAGGGGCTACAACTTTTACTATTAATAGCGTGAGCCTGAAAATCGAAACAGAAGCTAAAGCAAACGGAACTATTGACATTACGGTAAAGACCGATAATCCTTCCGGTTTGCAAGCGGTAAGTGTTCCAGTTTGGAGTTCGAAAAACGGCCAAGATGATATTGTTTGGTACTCTGCATCAAAACAATCCGCAGATACGTTTAAGCTTACGGTTTCTGCGGCAAACCACAAATACGACGGCGGAATGTATCATGTCCACGCATACGCAACCGCAGGAAATGGTATATCTGCAACTGCAGCAACAACAACTACTGTTACTATTCCGGCGGCAAGCATAAATGCTGTCGTTTCTGGTGACCAAAAAAGTGTCACGGTTACTGCTTCTGGCGCTACGTTAAACGGCGCTTCGGCAGTTCTTTTTCCCACTTGGGGAAGTGTTGGCGGACAAAATGATATCGTTTGGTACGTAGGAACGAAGAATTCTAACGGAACTTGGTCGGTTACTTTCTCCGTAAATAACCATAAGGAAGCAGGTTCTTATAATTGCCACGTTTATGCTACAACGGGCGGCACACAAAAGTACATCGGAGCAACTTCTTTTACTGTCAGTCCTATTCAACTCAGCGTCACAACAACTGCTAAAGATAATGGCGTTTTTGATGTTGTGGTAAAAGCAACGTCTGCATCGGGGCTGCAAGCTGTTTCAGTTCCCGTGTGGAGCGCAAAAAATGGACAAGATGACTTAGTGTGGTATGGAGCCACCCGACAAACAGACGGGTCTTTCAAGGTAACGGTTTCTGCTGCTAATCACAAAAACGATGGTGGCACCTATAATATTCATACCTATGCTACTGCGGGCAACGGTATTGTGACGACAGCTGCTAATACCATTGAGGTGAAGGTGCCCCCGGCAACGGTGAATGCGGTAGTTTCCAGCGATCAAAAGAGTGTCACTATAACAGGTTTTGGTGGGACGTTTGCAGTAGCTTCGAGCGTCATGTTTCCAACCTGGGGTAGTGTTGGCGGGCAAAACGATCTTGTTTGGTATCCTGCCGCGCGTCAGCAAGATGGAAGCTGGGTTGCGGTTGTTCCTATTTCAAGACATAAAGAAGCGGGCACTTACCAGGTCCATTCTTATGCTGTGGTAGGTGGGGCGCAAACCTTTGCAGCTGCAACTACTTTTGGTATTGCGGGATTTGAACCAAGCGTTACTATCGAAAAGAAAAACAATACGAGCTTTGACGTGATTGTTCGGGTAAGTACGCCTTCTGGGATACAGAGTGTCATGGTGCCGATTTGGAGTAGCGTAAATGGACAGGATGATCTTATTTGGTACAGCGCTAAGAAGCAGTCTAACGGGTCTTACCTGGTAAACGTTTCCGCTTCAAACCATAAGAACAATACAGGTTTGTACCATGTGCACACCTATGTTACAGCAGGAAATGGGATAGTAGCTCTGAAAGGTGATTCCGTTACGCTTTAGGTATTACTTTAGTTTCAGATAAGATTCCCAGAAAGCAACAGAGCTCAATTCTGGCAAGGCTTCTTTGTATTGTTTTGCCAGATCCTTCTTTTCGTTTTTGTAGTATTTTAAAAGGCTCTTATAGCGCTGCATGATTTCTTGGTAGCGATTTTTGTCCATAGTTCTTATTGCGGCAGTATTGTCTACCGTATTGATGGCAATAAGAGTACTTCTGCGCTGGGTTTCTTTGGTCAAACAGGCCTTCCCGTCAAAGACAATAATAGCAGGCTCAGAAATAAGTTTGCTATCACCGCGTTTGTGAGGGTTGCGGGTTAAGGCTTCAAGCAGTCGCAGTATTTTCTTGTGGGGAGGCAGTTGGTTTTGAACTGGCGGCAAGCAGGGGGCCCAATATAAATCTGAAAGCGACTTTCCTAATTCTTGCTCAATTTGTGCAACCGGAATAAGCTTTTCGTTGCGTTGCCCATTTTCTTTCATGAGTTTTGCGCCAAGGTCTTGCCTGATAAAATCGGGGCCTTTCAAATAATCTTCAAACCCATCAAGCATCAGTTCAACATTGTTATAAGCAAGAGAATTAATTTCTTGGCGAAAAACTCTTTTCATGCGAAGCATAAAGAAAAATTCTGAAGCAACTTCATGAAGGGTATTCAAAATAAGGAAGTTGCGAATGTATTGATAGTTATCTACTGAAGCACGGAACCTGCCTTCAAACTGAGCATGCCATACGCAAATCCCGTTCATAGTGGCAATAGTTGGTTTGAGGCGCATGCCGTATTCAACATCATCACACCTGATGAAAAGCGGCAAGGGCAAGCCGTACTGCTTGATCAAAGATACGGGAATACAACAATACCACCAGGCTCCATAAGCGTTGGGTGCTTCCGTGGAAATACTTTCGTTTTTAAGCACGTCTTTTAAGCTGGACAAATCCATCCAGGGTTTGAGAGACGTGTAGCCCGCAGTTTGGCGCACATAGCCCACGTCTTCATGAAACGCGTGTGGTTCAGCCATCCTGAGCATAGCGCCACTAATGCAGAGATTTTCATAACTTGGTTTGCGTAACCGCAAAAGGGCAATAGTGCGCCTGATGCTTTCGGGGAAAATGGAAACATCATCATCCATAAGCAGCACATGAGTAGCGTGTGGTTGGTTTTGCAGGGTTTCAATCATGCCCCGGGTAAAGCCACCGGCACCCCCCGTATTGTTGTTGGGATGAATGAAAAGATTATCATTTTCGTATTTTGAAGGATCAATTGTTTTGCCGTTATCGACAATATGAACACTGAGGTTCGGTTCGCCGCTGGTGTTTTCTGCCAGCAGTTCGTTGAAAAGATTAATGTTGGGAATTAGGTATTCTTCATTGTTGAAGGTTGTCATTACCACTGAAAGGTGTACCGGGTGTATATCTTCAGGTTTTGCTTGAGCCTCATATGATGCATTTTCAATAAAGCACTCTTCAATCGTAGTAAGGGTAAACCCAACACAGGCAGCGTCTGTTTCAGGGATAGGGAAGGCGGTACTGGTAAGGCTATCGAAGGCTTGGCTTGTGGCTTCGCCCAAAGGAACTAAAAGTGCCGACCCATTTTCTTTGACGCCAAAGAATTGCAGGGTAAAACTTCCGCAGATATCAAGGCGCAGCGCGAAGTTTTGCGTATTGGTGTACTGCTTCCATTTTGCGAGAGAGAGAATGTTGAAATAGGTGGAAAAATCATAGTGCGTGTTGGCTGCCAGCTGCACCAACCCATCTTTGGTAAGGCAGGCGGGTGTGTTGGCGCGATAAAGCAATTCCAGGCAAGGAGCTGCAGTTTTCGTTGGAATGAACTGAATATGAGAGAGTCGCACTGTTTGCATCAATAAATCCTTATTTGATCGTTTCAAGAGTGAATTTCGTTTCGGTTCGCAATCCTTTGGTATTATACTGGAAAAAGCGAGTTTCATGATTGGATTGGTGTATGACTACAAAGTTCTCCAACAAAGGGTATCTATGAGGCGTTTTCTTACGAAGGCTTTTAACTTTATTGATAGGTTTCGTTTTCCTAAAGATGCTTATTTTGATAAGAAGTATCCAGCGTGGTTTGAAAACCAACGCACCAAAGAACCAGAGCTTGCTATTCAGCGCCGCCATAAGTTTTCCAACAACCCGAAACTCAGCCTGGTGGTGCCTTTGTATAAAACACCCCTGAACTTTTTAGCAGACATGACTTCTTCGGTGTTGAATCAAACCTATACCAATTTTGAATTAGTTCTGGTAAACGCAAGCCCTGAAATTGAAGAGCTGCAAGAAGCGCTTAAGGAATTATGCGTAAAAGATTCTCGCATCAAAACCATTACCCTCGAAGACAACTTCGGAATAGTAGGGAACACGAATATCGGGATCGATAATGCTACGGGCGATTTTGTGAGCTTCCTTGACCATGATGACTATCTTGAACCTGATGCGCTTTATCATTTTGTGGATGCGATAAATAAAAACTCCGAAATTGATTTGCTCTTCTGCGACGAAGACATGGTGGGCGAAGATGGGATATATCTGCAGCCCATTTTGAAACCAGGATACAGCCCCGATGTATTGCTCTGTAAAAATTATGTGGTGCATTTGCTTACGGTTCGAAAAACCCTTCTCGATACTATGCCGCGACCAGGAAAAGAGGTGGACGGCGCCCAAGACTACAACGTCACTTTCTTTGCCGCTGAAAACGCTCGTGCAATCCATCATGTGCCGCGGGTTCTTTATCACTGGCGCATTAGTGCAACTTCTACGGCAACAAACGCGAAACTTGATACTACAGAAGAGCAATCAAAGCCCTACGCTGAAGAAGCAGGTAGACATACCATCGAGAAGCATCTTGAACGAACAGGGCAAACCGGCACCGTTGCTTTCACCGATATCAAGTATGTTTACAACACTAAAATCGATATTGCTCCAAAAACAACGGTTTCGGTAGTGGTTGATGTTGGCGATAAAATTGAAAGTGTCGATGCTTTGATAGGTTCGTTTAACGCTTATGTAAATTATCCTTTTATCCATTTGGTATTTGTTGCGTCGAAAGAATTCAACCCTCGTGTTGCGCCTGTTCATACCTGGGAAACAGCGGTGGTAGACAAGGGTGCCTCGCAAACACTTCGTTTAAATTTTGGTGCCAAAAAAGCAACAGGGGACTTTATCCTCTTCTTGCAAGGTGACATGGTTTTCGATTCCAAGAGTTTGTTAGAAGATTTACTTTCTGCTGCTCATCGAAAAGGAATTGGAGCGGTTTCTGCAAAAATAGCTTACGCAGACGGATTTCTGAAGTACTGTGGCTTCGCTTTGCCTAAGAAGAGTATTTTACCCTTGTATCACGGAGTGCCGCACCTGCACCCGGGGTATCTGTGCTTACTAAGCTGCCGGGAAAACTTCAGCGCTGTTCCGGTTATGGGCATGATGGTGCGAAAAGCGATTTTTGACCAAGTGGGTGGTTTTAACGAAGAATACCGTTCTATGGTGCGGGATATCGATTTTTGCACCAAGCTTATTGAGGCAGGTTATTTCTTGTCGCAACCAACGGGGGCAGAAGTGGTAATTCCAGACTATTGCCCACTGCTACGCTATTCCAACAAGCTCAACGCTCAAGATTTCGATGAAGTTGAAGTGCGGGATTTTGCGAACAAGAACCCTGAACTATGGGTGCGTTCAGACCCTTATTTCAATACCAACCACAAGCAGTCATCAGGCTATTTCCAACTATAACTCCCCTATGTCATTCTGAACGAAGTGAAGAATCCAGCGCAGCCCCATGTCATCCTGAGCGCAACCCCCTGTCATTCTGAGCGTAGCGAAGGATCTAGCCCCACCAATACTTGGATTCCGTAGAAATGCTGTCTTCCAACTTCCAGTTATCAAAGTTTTTAGCATCACCGATAATGGTGTAATAATCGATATAGTGTTCTCTTCCACTCGCTGTTCTGTAGCGATGAATAAATTCTCTTTCCCGAGAATCATCTTCACTAACTTCCGCATAGGGAATACCCCATTTGCTGGGGTTTGCACCAGCAGATTGCACACAAGTTGCGCCCAGCTGATCAAGAGAAACAGGAGCATTGCTGTACTGCAGCGGGGTTCCGAAAGAACCTGCTGGTTTTACCAAGAGCCCAACGGTTCTGGAACCATCAAGCGGTCTATCCATACAATGGTCTGCGTGATCGCCCGTAATAATAATGGTTGAATTTTCGTATATGCCCAAATCTTTCATTTGTTGAATATATTCGTCAATAATGTAGAAACAACCCAGCGTCTGCTGCAAATAGTCTGTGCCCGCTTCAACATATTCTGCCTTTGAAGACATATACCACGGTCCATGAGGTCCGTTTAAGTGGTAGTGCCTGAAACTCTTTGTGCCTTCTTTGACATGCAGCCCTTCAGACACCAAGCCATTATAAAACTTAGGATCATCTTCTTCGTAAGGTTGAGGGTCTCCTTCTTCCATCTTTGCGTTAACGTAGCTTAAGAGTGAAGGTGGAAGGGAAAAAGTAGACTTCAACGCGAGGGGAGAAGCTTTCAGGAAGTTCAGCTTCAACAAACGAAAAACAATACGAATTGAATCGGGGGAATACTCCGCTGCCTCAACGTTTTCAGCAACGCCTTCAAGCTGCTTGCCATCCGAATAGGTGTAGGGCTTTATCATGTAAACGCCAACATTAAACCCTTCATTTTGAATATCTTTGAAGTAAGTGCCTTGCGCAAAAGCCCCGTCTGTCCATTTGTCGCTTGGCATATGGGGGTCGTATTCAACCTTCGTAAAAGCATGCACCATTGAAGGGAAGGTAGAATTGTAAACGGAAGTATGGTTGGTATAGCGCGTAAAGCCATCAAGTCCGGCAAATTGCTCTGGGTCAGTAGCGATAGCGTCATCGATCCAGAAATCTACGAGGGTGTCTAAAATGAAAACAACCACGTTTTCATCGGGGGATAATTGGTAGATATTTTTTGCGGTTAAAGAAAGCTGCGTACCGCTTCTTTTGTGATCGTTCCAAGACGAGGTGGGTGGCAAAATGGAAAACAAAGCAATGAGCTGCACTGCAATTATTAATGCCGGCACATAGAGAGCAACTTGCTTGAAAAGTCGCTCAACTTTTGGCTTACGCACAAAACCAAGAATATAGACAACGGCAAAAATAAACACCCAGAGAATCAAATTCTGCACAACGCGAGCAACGCCTAAAACTTCCCAGGTAAGAGGGGTGCCTATTAGCTGTCCAACGCTTGAATTGAAAAAAGTGCTTTGTAAGTAGCTGCAAATAAGACCAGAAAGCAAAAGGCAGACAAAGAAATTGTGGGTTCTTCCGCGTAACAGCGAAAGAAATAAGGTGAAGAAGACAAACGAAGCAAGGCCGAAAAGAAGTACGGGGCCAACGGCTTCACCTAAAGAAAACGCAATTTGGGTTTCGTTTTGAATAACCGAATCCAACATACCGAAAACGCCGTAGGTCATGGCGAGCCCGCCGGCAATAAGGGCGGATATAGGGAGGCGCTGTTTGAAGGTACGGGAATCAGCAAATAACCACTGAAAAGCGCGCTTTAAGAATCCTGATGGTTCAAGTTCGCCTTCGGAATCATCGCTTGCTCCATCTGCGGTTTCAGGCGCTAAAGCCATGGCCGCATAGTTTTCCACTGCGGGGATGGGGCAATTGATTACCCCGGCTGCCAAAGCTTCCTCTTCAGACATTAAGGTAAGGGCTGCCTCGGTTTCTTCCGAAGCGCTGAGACTGCTTGAATCCGCATTGGTCTCGCCGCTTTCTTGTTTCTTCCTAAAGCGGCGTTGCAAAGCGTGAAGATTTACTTTAATGCTGGTCAAAATCATCTGGAACTTATACAAGAAAATGCTTAATGAAACGCCAAGAGTAATAACGATTGCGGCAGCAATCTGAATAATATAGGTGGTAGTTGCGGGGTCGATATAGGCATAAGCCGAACCCGTGCAAAAAAGCGAAAAGGCAACTACCCAATACGAAAACAGAAAAGCGCGCTTTTTCATATCGCTTCCTTTCTCGCGGTGGTTTCGGGAGAAACAGGAGCACCAAGGGCACCAGGGTTTGCCTTCCCTCTATTCTTCTCAGCCTGTTTTTGCAGAATCTTCGCTTTCAGTTGTGCCGGAGGTGCAATTTTGCCAGGGTCTTTCCCAACACTTTTCAGGTATTCGATTTCTTTTACCCGGGCAATCAGGTATTCGCCCGCACCTTGGGCGGCATTTCCGATATCGTAAATGTTTTCATTCAAGATTTCAGTAATGCGGCTGCGGTATTCAGAACTCTTAATTAATAAATCTGCAACAACTTCATCAAGAGTGGCTAGCTTGTCGGTATCAGCCGATACCCCCAGTTCATCGCGAAGAGAAATATCCAAGGGCACCAAGGGCAGCAAGTTCCATTCAGGGTTCATGGTTTTCATGGGGGTGTTAATGAACAGCGAAGGCTTTTTAGTTGCGTAAGAAAATTCTTGAGCAATGGTCGACCAATCAGTAATTACCAAATCAGAAAGATAAACTGTTTCGTTGGATGAAAAATCCGTTTCTATTCGCAGTAAGCCACCCAGTTCATCTGGGGTAGTACACTCTTTTTCGTAGCGTTCGATTATGGCCTTCATGCGCTGAGGAAAAAGCTTCACGTATTCAGGGTGGGGGCGCACGATAATGTTGTACCCTTTCCCCAAAAGCGGCGACAGCAAATCGTCAAGGCAAAGGTCGAGAATATTGTTTGGTTGCCACGAAGGCGCAATTAAAAGCTGCTTGTTTTTGTTGGGCTTGTCAGGCTGCTGGTTAGCCTCAAGCGCCTCAACTCGTTCCAGCAACTCATCAAGCAAGCCGTAACCCGTCTTAACCAGTGCTTTTTGCGGTGCTTGGTAGAGCTTTTCGGTTTCCCGGGCTTCCACGATATGGTTTGGTCCATAGCAAAAAATGGTATCGAAGTGGTCGAGCGAATTCTTGCGCAGCATCAGCTGTAAAGAAGTCATGCTGTGATCCAGGTAAATATATTCAACATCTTTGCGTACAATGGAGCGCTTAATATGGAAAAGTTCAATATCGGGCGTGGTCATCATGATAATGTCTGCATCCATTTTCATCATGAATGCGATTAAAGCTTTTGGGCCAATATAATAGGGAACAATTTGGGGGTTATCATTTTCAAAAATGCGATCGTTGGGGTCGTTTGTTACGTAGTGAACAACGATGTCAGACTTTTCAATTACGTAATTAACGATGGCAGAAAAATACTTCCAGTACCCGCTACCTTCTGAATAAACCACTAAGTTTTTCTTTAAGCCAGGTGCGAAAAAGCGCTTGCTGTCAGCCTTTTCCCGTTTAGCCAAAGCCGTCTTATCCTTATTGAGTTCTGCCTTTTCAGCCCGTGAAAGCTTTGTTGGAATGACGCGGTTTGCATAATCAATGTATTTCTTGGGGCTATAAATCAGGTTACACAAGGCAAGCACGGGGATGGAAAGCAGGTTGCCAACCGTCCAATAAAGACCCAACCCACAAGGCAAAATCAACGCGAAATAGCTGGAGAAAGCCACCAGGAAAATGGTCATACCCCATTTGCTTACAAAACCCGCTTCTGCTTGAAGTACGTTGTAGCGATTTTGCACCAAGCAAAGCACTAGTGCGCTTAAGCCAGAAAGTATCGGGATCAGGATAGTGATTTCGGTGAAGGAGGGAATAGCTGCCAGGTCAATTCCTAAGAAACTAACGTCAACCGATTGAATTTGCTTGATTGCTTCGGGAATGATTGGCGTTGCATCGAGGGTTGCAGAGCTCGCTAAATCCTGGTACGCATCGGGGTTTTCTTGAACTGTTTCCAATACGCGAATTTCAGCGCCGTAACCAAGTTCGTCGAGGGACATTCCTAAAAGTTCCGCGGTACGGGTTTTCAGCTGAACAATCGCATCACTGCCGAGGCGTAAAATGTGGCGCAGAGGATTGTAGATAACATCAATCAACCCCAATATTAAGGGAATTTGCACTAAAAGAGGCAAAATGCCTGCGAAAGTGGAGTAGCGTTCCTTTTTGTAAAGAGCCTTTGTTTCTTGCATGATCAGTTCGCCGTTGCCAGCATTGCGCATCTTGATGTCTGCCAGTTCTGGCTGCATCTTGACCATTTTGATCGAATTTTTCTGAGCAATTAAGGAAAGAGGGAATAGGATGATTTTAGTAAGCAGGGTAAAAAGCAGAATGGCAGCTCCGTAGTTTCTCAGTAATTCGAAGCACCAGTGCATAATATAGCCTAGCGGGGTTCCGATAAGGTTTATAAATGATTCCAAGGTTTTCCCGTATTTCTCTATAATGAACAGCTGTTGAGATATGCCAGTATCAGCTGCATTTATTAACCTATCCATGATAGTCATTTGGGTGTCCCTTTGCAATAATTTTACAATACGCGTTTTTTTTGTCACATACGCGTTTTTGTCATGCTGAGCGAAGTCGAAGCATCCATAGATCCTTCATTTCATTCAGGATGACAAGATGTCTGTCGGTTGCTACCGCAACCTCCCAATTTGCACTTCGTTCGCTTGCGCTCAGGATGACATGAGGGGGATGGATGACACGAAGAGAATCAACCTACCCCATGAGTTCTTTTAGGGCTGCCAGAAGGGCGTTGTTGTCTTCGGTGCACCGGATGGAAAAACGGGCAAATTGGCGTTCCAGCGGAATTTTCTCAGACAAATCCTTGATAAGGATGTTGTATTGCGCCAGCAAAGTTTCGGCAAGTTCCCGAGAACGGTATTTTCCTGTTAGTTCGACCATAACGTAATTCGCTTGGCTGGGAAAAACCGTAATGCCCAAGATGTTTTGAAGTTCTTGAACGAAGCGCTTTCGTTCCGCGCGAAAAGCAACTAACCCAGAAGTGTAGGCGCCTTTATACTTTTCGGCAATCTGCAAATAGAATTCCCCGAACGAATTGATATTCCAGATGGCAAGCCCTTTTCTTACTCGAGCGAGCAGCTCTGCATCTGAACAGCAAAGAATTCCTAAACGAACACCTGGCACACCAAAAGATTTCGAAATAGATTTCACCACAATCAAAGGAGGGTTAGTCTTAAGCAATTCGTTTTCCAAATAAGTATTTTCTAATTCATCGGAAAAGTCTGAGAAAGATTCATCGAGCACCAACTTGATTGATTTTGCTTTTGCCCAATCCAAAAGCTTTGCGACATCTGCCTTAGAAAGGTAGTTTCCACTAGGATTATCAGGGTTAATAAGAATCAAGCTGCTAATTTGCTTATCGGAAAAATATTCGATCAAATCGTCTGCAGTATATGAAAAGTCACTCGTTTGAGGCGCAAAAATCTCAAGCCTGTCTTCGCTGAGGCGATTTGGATATTCTTCAAAAGTTGGCTTCGTGATTCCAATAGGTCCTTCCAAGAAACCCAGCAATGACGAAATGAGTTCAGCAGCACCATTGCCCACCAGCATATATTCCTGGCGAACATCGAAATATTTTGCAGCCAGCAAAGCGTTCACGTCTTGTCCAGAAGGGTATTCCGCTATCAGCCTATCGAAGTTGGCCTTTATTTCTTCTTTCAAACGTCTTGGCGGGTAATAGGGGTTAACCAGATAGCAAAAATCCAGCAGGCTAGGGTAGCGCCAATAACCGCCGTAACGCTTCATAATCTTTTCAAGACGCTGATCAGGGCTAATGTTAAACATGGAAGAAGCGATGTCTAAATCTTGAATATCGTCAATTTCGTACCACTTGTAGCCTTCCAGCCGCTTTGCCTTTACCTCAGAACTATCAAGCATGATGATGACGCGCAACACCTGTTCATAATATTCGTTGTTGCCGAAGGCCTTTGAATAGGCTTCCAAAAAAGGAACATAGTGATACTGGGAAAAATCTTTACTGAATTTGTAAATATTCACGGTTTTGTAGTAATGGGAAACAAGCGAATAATCGAACATTTTTCCCGGTACCAGGGTAAGCATGGTGTCATCCGAATCAATTTCCACGACAGATCCATCCATCCAGGCTTCAAATTTCTGAACTAAAGCGAGAGACGGACGCGGGTCGTTAACAAGTTCTTCTAGCACGCCATCTTCGAAAATTAAATCTGATTCCAGCAAAAGGGTATCTTCGCTGACCAGGTATTCTTTTGCTAGCGCCAAAGAAAAGATGTTGTTGGTGGTAGCGAAATCTTTGTTTTCAACGTAATGAATGGGGATTTTGATGTTAAGGGTGGCAATATAGTCTTGCAGTTTTTTGCCTTCATAACCAATAACTAACACTATGTGAGAAAGAGTAGGGGTTAAGGAATCGAGCTGTTCAAGCATGCGCTGAATCAGCGTTACGCCGTTAACTTCAATCATGCATTTTGTATTCCCGCTGGTAAGGTCGCCCAGGCGTTTTCCCATACCAGCTGCAAGTATTATTGCTTGCATAGTCCCTCTTTTCTGAAAACAGTTCAACTCACAGGAACGATATTACCATTTTCCCCTAATAAAATGCACCGTATTGAAGGATTGTTCGGTTTTCCAAGCGAAGAAGCATGAAGGCGGACAGGGTAGTACTTAATTCTCTTCATCCGATTTGTCTTTGTGTTCAGCAAGGGCAATTTCTTGGGTAAGGGTGTGAACTTTATCGCGTAGTTTTGCAATTTCGATTGATGAAATGAACTCTCGAATGAAAAGTGCAGCTACCACAAGAAGAAATATGAGGTTTGCTGGTGATTCAATTCCTAAAAGGCTTGAAATGAAGTAAACAATCTGCGGTACTGCTGCGATCAAAATAAAACATACAGCAAAAAGAAGCCAGAAAACGGTATCTCGAGCAGTAATTTCTGCTTTTTTTATCCGTCGCACAATAAATAAAAAGACAAGAAGTGCACATACGACAAGAAATACCCTTAGAAGTCCACCCATGTTTATCACCTAAACCATTGCAGTATCAAAAGTGATACGCAAACTCGAGCCATATATATTATCGATCTTGTAGCATTGAGGTAGCTTTCGCCAGTAAGCCTCTCCTGCATTTCAACAGGTACTTCGATTACTTTGAAGCCTTTTCTTATGCAGTACGCAAGCGTGTCTGGCTCTGGTGCTATATCGTGCTTTGTCGCAAATAGTTCAATCATTTTTTTGCTATAAAGACGCATGCCAGAAGTTGGATCCATGATTTTTTTACGAGAAGTGAACATTATAAGAAATGTGATCAACGATGAACCAGCCATCCGAAGAGAAAACCCTTTTCTGCAATCGAGAAACCGTGAGCCAATAACGATATCTGCATCTGTGTTCTCCATGCTTTCGATAAGTAGTTGAATGAAATCTGCCCGATGCTGGCCATCTCCATCAAACTGTAGTACCGCATCGTAGTTGTGACGAAGGGCATATTTCATTCCGGTTTGAAAACCACCAGCAAGGCCTAGGTTTATTGGAAGAGAAATAAGTTCGATGCTTTTCTTACGACAGAGCTCTTCTGTTCGATCCGATGATCCATCGTTTATTACAATATAATCATTCTGGGGAGAAATTGTTTTTACTGAATTGACTGTATCAACAATGCAGCCTTCTTCATTGTAAGCAGGTATAATAATTAGGGTTTTCATGATGGCATTATAAGGTATTGGGCGATACTCTTTTGTAAGAAAGAAATTTTTGTATAAATTGACACGATCACTAGATTAGTTGTTAGTACATGGGAATAATGCTCAAAGACGCTTTGTTTGATTTAAAGCTGATATGGCATTGAAGAAACAAGAGAGGACAGCACGTGTTTAACGATAAGACGTTGCTTATAACGGGGGGCACGGGATCTTTTGGGCATGCCGTATTGGACCGTTTTGTTAATACTGATATTGGCGAGATTCGGGTGTTTTCAAGAGATGAAAAAAAGCAAGACGACATGCGTCATCATTATCAGATAAATTTCCCTGATAAAATCGATAAGCTGAAGTTTTATATTGGTGATGTTCGTGATGCGCGATCTGTTGATATTGCTATGTCTGGGGTAGATTTTGTTTTTCAGGCTGCAGCACTAAAGCAGGTTCCTTCTTGTGAATTCTTTCCTATAGAAGCTGTAAAAACCAATATTCTGGGAACAGACAATGTAGTATCTGGGGCAGTGAGAGCTGGGGTAAAAAAGGTGGTCTGCCTGTCAACAGATAAAGCGGCATACCCCATTAATGCAATGGGCATGTCAAAAGCTTTGATGGAAAAAACTTTTGTTGCGCTGTCTCGAACGGTTGACCCAGAAAAGACCTTAATTTGCGGAACGCGGTATGGCAACGTAATGTGTTCACGCGGATCAGTCATTCCTCTCTTTATTGATCAAATGAAATCAGGGCAACCGCTTACCATCACAGAACCACTTATGACGCGCTTTATGATGTCGCTTGAAGAAGCAGTAGAACTGGTTTTGTTTGCTTTTGAAAATGCAAATACTGGCGACTTAATGGTGCAAAAGGCGCCAGCTTGCACCATTGGGCTGTTGGCGGAAACCCTTCAAGAAATGTTTGGTATTCAAGGAAGTATCCGAACCATTGGTATTCGTCACGGTGAAAAAATGCACGAAACTTTACTGACGGCGGAAGAAAACGCTCATGCCGTTGATGAGGGAGATTTTTATCGCGTACCGGCAGACAGTCGGTCTCTGAATTACGACAATTATTTTTCTGAGGGCGAACAGAAATCAAAGGATGGGACTTTTGCCTCTGATAATACTTATCAACTGTCAAAAGAGGAGTTGAAGGAAAAGCTTCTTGTTTTGCCCTACGTAAAGCAAAAGCTTGAAAACTGGGGATAAGTAATGAATGTATTAATAACAGGGTCAAATGGGTTTATTGGAAAAAACCTCAAAGCAAATATTCGGGCTATTAGACCAGAAATAAACATTCTTTGCTTCGACATAGATACTTCCGAGGAAGAGCTTGGCATCTTTTGTGAGTCAGCAGATTTTGTTTTTCATTTAGCTGGAATAAACAGGCCAGAAAAAGCCGAAAGCTTCTACGAAGGCAATACTGGTCTTACGCAAAAGCTTCTTACTATCCTTGAAGATAAAGGGAATTCTTGTCCAATATTAATCACCTCATCTTCACAGGCTTTGCTGGATAACGATTACGGGAAAAGCAAAAAGGCAGCAGAAAATGAAGTTTTTGCCTACGGGGAAAAACATAATAGTCAAGTTTATGTCTATCGGCTACCGGGTGTTTTTGGAAAATGGTGTCGCCCAAACTACAATAGTGTTGTTGCTACCTTTTGTCATAAAATTGCACAGGGGGAATCAATTGAGATCAATGGTCGTGAAACCGAGATTAAGCTTGTTTACATAGATGATGTCATAAAAGAATTTCTTTTGGCTATGGATGGTCTTGCGAATTTCGATAATGAAAACAAGTTTTGCGAGGTACCGACTGTTCATGAAGTAAGCCTTGGTAGCATTGCTGATAGTATTGAATCTTTTAGAGATTCAAGAAAAAATCTCTTTATTCCCGATATGCTTGATCCTTTCCAGAAAAAGCTTTATAGCACTTATCTTAGTTACTTACCTGAAAATCAGTTTTCATATGAAGTGGTTACCCATAAAGATCCTCGAGGTAGTTTTACGGAATTACTAAAAACACCCGACAGGGGGCAAATGGCGGTAAACATAATTAAGCCTGGAATTACTAAAGGGCAGCATTGGCATAACACGAAAAATGAAAAATTTGTTGTTGTTTCAGGCAAAGGGGCTATTTGTTTTAGGAAAATTGGAACTGACGAAGTAATTAAGTACTCAGTTTCTGATGAAGAAATTGAGATTATCGATGTACCGGTTGGGTACACCCACAGCATAATAAACACAGGGGAAACTGATATGGTAGCGTTTATCTGGTGTAATGAGGTTTTTGATCCAAATAATCCTGATACGTTTTTTGAAGAGGTGTAATTGATGTCTAAGCTTAAGCTCATGACGATTGTTGGAACGCGACCCGAAATCATAAGGCTTTCTGAAACAATTAAAAAATGTGATAAATACTTCGATCATGTTTTTGTGCACACTGGTCAAAACTATGACTATTCGTTAAATCAAGTCTTTTTTGAAGACTTTAATCTTCGTGAACCAGATCATTATCTGAGCGTTTCAGGGCAGCACCTTGGAGAAACGATCGGGAGTATTATTTCCAAAAGCTACGCGTTGATGGAAAAGGTTAAACCAGATGCTCTATTGATCTTGGGTGACACCAACTCAGCTTTATCAGCAATTGCAGCAAAGAGGCTTCATATTCCCATATTTCATATGGAGGCTGGGAATCGGTGTTTCGACGAAAACCTGCCGGAAGAAACGAATCGACGAATTGTTGATCATATTGCTGATGTAAATCTGTGCTATTCGGAACACGCTCGAAGGTATTTGAATGCTGAAGGCACAGCTAAAGAGAGAACTTATGTTACCGGTTCACCGATGACGGAAGTCTTGTCGGCAAACTTTGAGGGGATTAACAAAAGCAAGATTCTCGAAACCCTTGGATTAGAAAAAAAGAACTACATTCTTCTTTCGGCTCATAGAGAAGAAAATATTGATAACGAAAAGAATTTCTTTGCCTTAATGAACGCGATCAATGCCATGGCGGAGCATTACAGTATGCCGATTGTTTATAGTACCCATCCGCGTTCTCAAAAGTTTATTCAGGCAAGAGGCTTCAAGTTTCATAAAAATGTAAGGAGCCTAGAGCCTTTCGGTTTTTTGGACTATAACAATCTTCAGATGAATGCGTTTTGCGTTGTTTCTGATAGCGGCACCCTGCCTGAAGAAAGCGCGTTTTTTAATAGCATTGACATTCCTTTTCCGGCGGTATGCGTAAGGACAAGCACGGAAAGACCAGAGGCGCTCGACGCTGGAGCTTTTATTTTGGGTTCTATTACCGAAGAGCAGGTGTTTCAGGCGGTCGACATGGCTGTCTCAATGCAGCAAAATAGTGATCTAGCGGTGAACGTGCGTGACTATATGGACAGAAACGTCTCCACAAAGGTTGTGAGAATAATACAGAGCTACACCGGTATAGTTAATAAGATGGTTTGGCGTAAGGGTTAAGGTTGGAAAAACAAAAACTGCTCGTTGTCTCTCAGCATTACTACCCAGAGAATTTTCGCATTAACGATATTGTGGCTGGTTTTATAGAAGATGGCTATAGTGTTGATGTTCTTTGTGGTATGCCAAACTACCCTGAAGGCGAATGGTTTCCAGGGTATTCTTCCCGTGGACCAAAGTATGAGGAAATCAACGGAGTACGAGTTTTTCGCTCAGGAGAAATTAGAAGAAAAGGGAATACTTCCCTACGAATATTTCTAAACTATATTAGCTGGCCAATAACTGCTTTTTTTCGTGTTGGGCGCTTAAAAGAAAACTACAATGCGGTTCTTTGCTACCAAACAAGTCCGGTCATTATGTGTTTTCCTGCGATTCGCGCCGCCAGGAAGTACAAGGTTCCTTTAACTACCTATGTGTTAGACCCATGGCCCGAAAACCTCTATAGCGTTTTGTCTATCAAGTCGAAGTTGTTGCGCAATATAGCCCTATCGGTAAGCAATTGGCATTACGATAAATCCGATAAGCTGATAGCTTTAAGCGAATCTTTGAAAGAAAGACTTCAGCTTCGCGTAAAAGACAAAGAGAAACCAATATTTGTTGTTCCGCAGCATGCAGAAGACTTTTATGCGTCTCAAATAAGCGATCGCGAACTTTCAGCCGCCTTTGCCGGGAAAACAGTAATTCTTTTTGCGGGCAACTTCAGCCCCGCTCAAAATATTGAAGGAGTAATCGAGGCAGTATCTATAGCCTATGCCAAAGGATTTAGCGATATTCATCTGTTGCTAGTTGGTAGCGGCATGAGTCAAACTTCCATCGAAGACAAGGTCAGGGAACTTAATGCTGAAAACCTTGTTACCCTTTATGGGAGAGTAGAAGCGCAAGAGATTCCTCGATTTACTACGCTTGTAGATGCAATTGTTGTACCCTTGGCAGCCCATGATGATTTAAAGCTTGCCGTGCCTGCAAAGTTGGCAAGCAGCATGGCAGCAGGTAAACCAATAATCGCAAGCTTGGATGGAGAAGGAGCGCAAGCAGTTATTGCTGCGGATTGCGGTTATGCTGCCCCTTCGGGAGATCAGGATGCTCTAGCGCATTGCTTCTTAACATTCAGCAAGCTTGGTAAGCAATCAAGAAAGGAAATGGGTCTTAAAGCCAGCAAGTATTATGAAGCTCATTTTTCGAAGGAGAAAATCCTTAAAACCTTAGAACAAGTTTTGTTTCGGGTATAAATAACAAACCTCCATTTTAAGTTAAACCTAAAAGAAGAAAATGGTGTTTAGAAGATGAAAAAGCTCGCACAGATTAATATCGTTTGTGATGGAAGCACGGGTAAAATCATGGCTGAAATCCAAAAAGAAGCAAATGATAAAGGCTATGAAACTGTTTCCTTCTACGGAAGACGGCAAGGGTATGCTGATCTAAGATGCGAAAAAATTGGCGGTAATTTTTCAGTTCTGTGGCATGTTTTTTTGACTACCCTTTTCAACTTGCATGGCCATGCTTCATATTTTCCCACAAAAAAATTAGTCGAGGAACTTAGAAAGTTCAACCCAGACATTATCTATCTTCACAATATTCATGGTTACTATTTGAACTATAAATTACTCTTCGATTATCTTAAGAATGATTTTGAAGGAGAAATTAAATGGCTTCTTCATGATTGTTGGGCTTTTACTGGGCATTGCGCATCTTTCGTAATGGAGGACTGCAATAAATGGAAAGAAGGCTGCTACCACTGCCCGCAAGTTAGAGGATACCCTTTTAGCCTGGTATTTGATTCTTCGAAGAAGGAATACCTAAAGAAAAAAGAAGCCTTTGTTGGTCTCAAAAATATGAGTATTATTGTTCCGTCCGGGTGGCTGAAAGAGATGGTGGAAGAATCTTTTTTGAGTAGTTATTGTATTGCAGTTAAGCACAATAAAATTAACCTCGATATTTTTAAGCCGACACATAGCAAGGAAATCTTTGAAAAGTTTGCGATACCTCAAAATAAGAAGCTTTTGCTAGCTGTTGCTAATGTGTGGAGCAAAAATAAAGGACTCTCCTATTTGCTTGAATTAGCGGAGATGTTGGATGACGAGATGGTTTTGCTGATTGTCGGCCTTCCAAAATCGAAAAGTAAAGGACTTAATAGAAAAATAATACCTATCCAAAGAACGCAGAACCAGAAAGAGCTAGCTGCTTTGTATTCTGTCGCTGATCTATACATTAATCCAACTCTTGAAGAGAGTTTTGGAATGACTAATTTGGAGGCCATCGCTTGCGGTACGCCGGTAATTACTTTTGCGTCTGGTGGCAGTACTGAAATGATTACGGAATCCACAGGGCTCTTTCTTGAAGAAAAAACTGTCGAGAGATTACTGCAAGACATAAATGAAATGATTGGAAAGGATTACAAGAGAAAGATTTTTTGTAATAAAGATCACTGTATGCTGAAAGCAGCTAAAAACAGTTATTTTTGAGTCCTCAGTACAGTTTCGATTATTTTTTGTAAGACCCCGTTCAAGAATCCATCTAAAACAAAGCTTCAAACTGTTTAGCAATGTTTTTGTAGTCAAACTTTTCTATATATTTTTTATTAGGCTCAAAAGTAATTGTGGTGCCACTCTGAAAATCTTGATACAACTTAATCAAGAATTCCTTAAGCTTTTCATCGTCTTTATGTTTTAGGGCTTCTTCATAGCATAAACCGATGTTTGCTCTTTCTATCATTTCTCTAATTTCACTATTGGGAACATTGCCAGAAATGATAGAAAGAATAGGTTTTTTTATCATCATATATTCAAATATTTTTCCTGTGTTTACGCCAGTGTTTCCAGTGGCATTCCATGATGCGTGAAGCAAAACGTCTGCCCCGAGTTGTAGAGCTAGCGATTGTTCTCGTGGCAAATAGCCATGGTCATGCAATATTTTAGTCAGACAGCATTTGGAGGCCTGGTTCCATAATATCTCGAAGTCGCGTCCTGCGTAGTGTATAGCAATATTGTTTACTTCAAATAATCCTGATTTTATTAGATCATTTATTGTGTTAAAGAATTGCGCAAAATCACGTTTATTTTGATAAAGTGCTCCAACATAAACAAAATTGATTATCTCATTCTCAAATTTAATTGGAGCTATAGGCTTAATGTCATCGAGGTCGAATCCGTTGGTAATAACATTGCCCTCTTGAAAAAGGTCTTGTTCATGAACCTCAAGAATGCCTTGAGAAACCGCAGTAATAGCATCTGCTTCTCTGGCCACCTTTTTAAAATAACCACGTAAATCTGACTCCATATTAGTTGTACGCAAAGAGCTAAAAACAGGGTCTCTGAAATCTGCGATCCATTTAATTTTGCTTTTGTGGGTAGCTTTCAGCTTGGCTGCAATTAGGTGTGGTGCGAACTCTCCATACGTTGAAATAACTATGTCGTAGTCAGAGTTCTTTAGGGTTGAAAAAACCTTTTTAGAATAGAGTTTATCAAAATACCCCAAAACGAAATGAGTCATTCTTTGCCAAATTGGCTTCAGGAAGCCACTCTTTGATTTGCTTCTGTTGCTTTCTTGAGCAGCTTCTTGATTCCCGTTTCGTTCGCGGTGGATAAGCCTTGCAGAGATAAAAGGTCCAAGATTCCAAAGAAAACGAAAGACCATTCCTCGCTCTGTTCTGATAACCTCATGAAGATATGTCATGTCTTTTTCAAGCAAAGAGTCTTTAATTTTTGATTCATCTATCGTTTTCGTTGCTACAGTTATTTCATGTCCTAAAATATTGAGATACTTAGCTAGTTTGGTGGTTCTTATAGAAGCAATTTCATTTTCCGGAGCAAACCAGTCGGCTATTATTAGTACCTTCTTCATGCCACCTCTTCCTTTTCGCTGTTCATTTGTCTTATTCTAAGCAATCTTATCAATAATTAGACCCATACTATAGTTTAGCTTGAGATGCAAAATATTCCATTAAACCTCTATCCAGGAAAACACAAAAGCTTTCCCGGATAGAGCCAATAGTAAATATAGTTATTTGTTCCCCGGGTTGTTCAATAATCGTTTAATCGTCATATACATTTTGCCAACGTTGTGGTAGCGCTTGGAATCTCGCATTGATTGCTTCGTTGTTTTGTTTTCTTGCGGCTTCCTGGTAAGAGCCGAAATCTTGAAAAGTTTGATTTTGGATACCCTCAACATCGAACACTTGGCATTTACAAGAAAGAGAAAAGTGATTCCACATAGATGTATCTGTGCGAAGAAAAACCTTTGTTCCTATTTGCAGTAAATAATTAATATTTCCCATAGCTTGTTGTCTATCATTGTTAAATATTGCAACGTCAATCGTGCTAAGCAAATGATGATACTCATTAGCTTCCATGTAGTCTAGTAGTGGGAAAAATTTTTCTCCAAAAAGTAATTTCCCATATTCTGCGACTTCTTCCCCGTAGCCTTTATCTCCATACGAAAGTGGCGCGAAAACCTGAATGTCATTTGAGGTAAAATGTTGAAGCCAAGACAGCGCTTCATGGTGCCTATTTGTTGAAGTTGCACTATTTCCCACCAAAACTCGTAAGCCTTCATGTTTTTTCTTTTTTGGCTTATAAGCAACATCCTCGCCGTAGTAACTAGCTACCAAATTCTTTTTTGAACAAATATATTTTTCAACGTACTCATAATCCTCGGGAATTAGGGTAATAAAGACTTTGGCTTTACGCATGCACCATTTTCTAAAACGAGAATATATCCCCATGAAGCCTGTTAAAGAGCTTCTGAGGGTATAGAATTCTGCTCCCCATAATAAAATATAACTTTTTTTATAAAGCCTGTGAAATAGAAGGAAGAGCATCAGGTCATTTGAAAAGAAACTATGGACAATTATTTTTTTTGAATCTTTTATTTTTTGCATAGTGCTTGCATCTAAGTCGGCAAACTCTTTGATTCGAACAATATTGTCTTCGTCAGACATTTCTTTTATTGAGGCAAAAGCTTTTCCGTACACAATGTAACAGTGGTCGTCTTTATTAAAGTATTTATTGTTGTTCTCGATAAAACTCAAAACAAAAGTACTGTGTGGAAAGAGGTGTACTATAGGGTTCTTGGTTCCTTGCCCAAGATCACTGTTGCTAGAAGTTGCTGGAATCATCAGCTTTCCTTTTCGTTAGCCAGCAAGCCACTAATAATACAGCAAATCCTGTCAACATTGTCTAAGGAAAGTGTTGCGTATATTGGTAGAGTGAGTACTTGACTTGCCACTTTTTGGGCAATAGGAGTTTCCCCTGAGTCAAATAGATCTCTATAGCAGGCATAGTCGCTTGTTAGTGGGAAAAAGTACTTTCTTACCCTAATGCCGCGATCGAAAAGCGCCGAATATACATCATCACGAGAAATGCCACGTTCTTCATTTTTTACAAGAATTGGAAAATAAGCATAATTGCTTGATATGTTTGGCCGTGCCTTGGGAAGCTGAATGGAAGGGATGCTGGCTAGGTTGGATTGGTATCTTTCAAAAACTCTTTTTCTTAAACTAATATCCTTTTCAATATGCCTAATATTGCAAAGCCCCATTGCTGCACAGAACTCATTCATTTTTGCGTTCCCACCAATGAATTCAACATTTTCTTGATCGATAATACCAAAGTTTTTCCACTGCGATAGTTTTTCATATAACCCATCAATCGAAGAGGTTACTGCTCCACCTTCTATGCTGTTGAAAACTTTCGTTGCATGAAAACTAAACATATTTGCATCACCAAAAGATCCAATCCCTTGGTTATTTTTTTTGACACCAAAGGCATGGGCTGCATCATAGATAACCTTTAAATTATATTTTTCAGCAATTGACTGAATTTCTTCCGTTGCACAAATATTGCCGTAGACATGAACGGGAAGAATGGCGCAGGTGTTATCAGTAATGAGGTTTTCAATTTTCTTCTCATCAATAGTGTAATAGTGGGGGTCAATATCACAGAATACAGGCCTTAATCCTTTTCGGGCAATTGCATGCGTTGTTGATGCAAAAGTGAAAGGAGTGGTAATAATTTCACCTCTGAGTTCGAGGGTTTCCAGAATACATTCTAGCGCTTGATGTCCATTAACAAATAGAGACGCCCAAGGTACTTGGAGGTACTTACAGAGTTCTTTTTCAAACTCTTGATGTTTGGTACCCATATTAGTGAGCCAGTGGGTATCCCAAAGCTCTGCAATTTCTGAAACATACTCATCAAGTAACGGCATCGAAGATTCGGTAACTTGAATTATTTTAGTCATGCCGTCACTCTCCATTATCGACCCTTTTGTTAAACAATTCTTTCATAGTTTCTATTATTAGAATAAAGGAATTCTTGTTAAAAAGCTTTGATAATCCAATATACAAGACTCCCATCAAAAGAAACCCTAATGATAAAGTAAGAATGCTATTGAGAGTCAGAAGGGTTAGTAGCCACGCAAGGGCGCCTGCTATAAGAGCCAACAGTAATGAAGGCAGCAGGTCAAGTATTTGTTCTCTGATTGGGTAGCCAATAAGCTTTTTGTTAGGAAATGCGTTTATGAAAACCGAGATAATGCTAGCAACAACAGCACAAAACGCAAGAGCATAGATGTCTCCTCCTGAAACAACAACGAGCACAACTAAGCTTGCACCAAATACCACCTTTATTATTTGAAGCTTTAAGAAAATATCAGATCTACCAATCGCATTAATGGCCTGAAGGTTTGAGGTATGAACTGGCCAGAATATATATGCAGCACACATTATTTGCATAAAAGGGGCAGCAGCAATCCACTTGTCGGTTAGGAGAAGCGAGATAATGTTTGGTGCGAAAACAGCAAGGTAAATGACCGTTGGCGCAATAACAAACATGCTGACTTTCATCACTATTCTTGTTGTGTTTCTAAGCTGATTCTTATCGTCTTGTAGGCGCGACAAGGTAGACAAAGCAATGCTTTGGAGTGAGCCATCAAATAAACCCACAATAGTTTGAGGAAAGCGTTTGCCTTGGCTGAAGTATCCAAGATTAGTAGCAGAATAGGTTTTCCCAATAATTAGATCGTACATTCCTTGATATGCCTGGTCGAGCAATCCTGATGCTAGCAGTTTCCATCCATAGGAGAAAAGTTCTTTTGCCCTTTTGCTATCAAAAAGAAGAGATGGTTTCCAATCGATTTGAAAGTGCAGACAGAGGCAAGAACACAATTGAAGTAAAACTTGTTGAGCCACGAGAGCCCAAATGCCCCAGTTGAAAATGGCGAGCAAAATACCTGCTGTGCCAGAAAGAAGCACTGCAACAATGGTCGAGCTAAAGAGTTTTTTCAGCTCAAAGTCCCTCGTAACTTTTGCTGTCTGCACAGAATAGTAGGCATTGACAAGAAGAGACAACCCAAGAATTCGAAGTGGCCAAACAATTTGAGGCATATCATAGAAGTAGGCAATGTAGGGTGAAGCAAAGAACAGTACACCAAACAAGATGATTGCGATTAGGAAGCTTACTATAAAAACAGTCGAGTATTCCTTTTCGGTGACTTCTTTTGCCTGAATCAAGGCTGTGTTAAGCCCGCTTTGAACAAAGCAGTTTAGAATGCCAATAAAAACAATCATTATCGCAAGCATGCCGAAATCGGCAGGTAAAAGAATTCGAGCCATAACTATTTGAACAACAAGCAGAACTGATTGGTTCCCAAATCGCTCAAGGAGTTTCCACGCAAATGACCTTATTGAGTCTTGCTTTATGGACATAATCTACCAGGTCGCTATTTTTCTCGACAGTTGTCGAATTAGATCGTATCCATCCCATACAAGCCCAAAGTCCATAGATTTCCCCATGGGGACGGCGCGGTCTATTCCTTTTGGTCTACACTGAGAAAGAAATCTCTCTATTTCTTTTTGCTCCAGCCCAAAATAGGTAAGTGTTTGCATGCGCTCACCACAGATTGGGAGAATTTCTTCGAGTTCGGAAATATCATGCTCAAAGAAAAAACCACTATTGTATTTATAGTCCATTAATTTATCGTTTATGGAGCTTGTCGCGATACGAGTAATAAGGTTGTCTGGTTCATCCGATAAAGTAACTGAGTTTGCAGCGGCAGCCCGATAAAACGCCGCAAGTTTTTCTACTGCTTGGATGGGGGCAAATTCGTATTTTGCTACCGTAAGCTCATAAAGGTTGGTCCAAAAAGCTTTTTTTGCAGCCTCTTTTTCTTTGCCTATCCAAAGAACGATTCGTGGGGCGGTGCAGGCATTTTGGTCTGAAAAATAAGTGTCGTTATAAAAAGTCTGCGAAACAGCTTGCTTGTTTTCAGCTTCAAGATATTTATCAGCATTTATAACCGCTATTGAATATCTGTCTGCGAAGGTTAATTCAGTTGCGCGTGGTTTTAGGGGTGATTTACGCATTTCATTAATGGTAGAATCGCCTCCCCAGATTACACGAACGTCGCAAACCGATGAAAACTGATCGTGCAATTCTCTTTCGGAGGCATATTTAATAAAGCAAATGTAAGGGGTTAGATGCTTGTGGGTTTCGGCAAGCAGCTCTCTGACGGCGTCAACGATTATGGTTACTTGTTCAAAATCTTTACCAGGCAAACGAACAATATTAGCGTTGCCGGAAAGAAGTCCCGCCGCAAAACTGAAGGCAAAATTAACTGGAACATTCGATGGGGTAGAATGAAAAACCACACCCCTTCCAAGCCTTGCCTGCAAATCGTCATAGGCCTTCTTTTCTTTTAGCAGAGATGCTTTTCTGCACCAAAAGCCGAAAGTTGCCACATCGGAATATTCACGTACTCTGGTCAGCTTTTTCGATAAATCATTAAAGAAATCGAGAACCTGTTCATCGAAAGGAACAAGTGGATTAGCGGTTAAAGCATCTTCCCAATTACCTACTAGCTGCATAAGTGTCACTACACCCCCTAATTTCGGCTTTCGCCAATCTTCCACTTATGGTGAAATACTTTCCTTTGCGACCGCAAGGGCAATCATCTTCACCAAGAATGACCCCTTCGTCTTCGGTAAGCAGAGAATGTCCTGGGTACGATTCGGGGAGTGTCGACACTACTTGAATGATGCCAGGTTCATTAAAATTGCACACAGAGAAATCTTGGTATCGTCGAGTGATTACATCCGAGAAGACACTGGCATGTAGATGCCCCTGTTCGCATTCCATATAAATACAGCCAGTTTGCTCGACCATGCCATAGTAATCATGGATGTTAGATAAGCCACAGACGTCTGTCAACTTTTGCTTAAACACTTCTTTCGAGACAGCTTCACTAAGTAGTTTTTTCCACCCACCTCCATGTATTAAAACTCCATTGCTCAGGTCTATCTTTTGATCAAGTTGAAGAAGCTCTTTATAAAAATGCAGCCAAACCATAAAGGTGAAACCAAAGAGTAAGATAGGTTTTCCTTGATGCTTTTCTAAGAAGCTTTGAACTGCCTTGATGTCTATTTCCATATCCTCGTTAAGGGCATAGGCCCTATCAGACCCAAAAATTGAAAACCCTAAAATGCCAGCGCCTCTTGCAGAAAACATTGCTCGGTCTTTTACCACTGAAGGACTATCTATGATAAGCATTGGCATGCGCCCAGATCCGGTAAATTCAGAGACGATTTTTACGAGTACCTTTTGCTGTACACTGGCAGTTTCTTTGTCTAAATATATTTTTGATACCGCTTGTCCTGTTGTTCCAGAAGACGTCATAACTTTGAAAACGTTTTCTTCCGAAATACTCTTTAGGTTGAGGTTTTTAAAAAGACTAACAGGCAAAAAGGGAATATCGTAATAAGTGCAACAGGTTTCTGGGTTAAAGCCCTTGGCTTTTATCATTCCTGAGTATTCTGGGCAATTAGCAATATGCTTTTTTGTTAATTGCAGAAGCCGATCAGTAAGAAGTGCGTCCTTTTCAGGCTTTGTAAGCGAAAAAGGAGGTATTTGGAGTATGTCATCCATTGCTTAGCCTATCTAATTCGGCATAGAGTACTTTTCCTGCTTCGTTTCGAGGGATTGTCTCGATTTTGAGAATTCGGAAAGCAGCATGGTTTAAGCCAGTTTTTTCTACTAAAAGATCTTTTATTTCTTCATTATTTTCATTGCATGAAACGAAGACATTCATTTTATCATCAGTGCCACCACAAGCGCATTCAAGATGGGGAAATGCATGCTTGAGGAGTTGTTCAATTTCATCAAGGTTAACTCTGTTTCCATAGATTTTTAAGAATCTTTTTTTGCGTCCTACAATGTAATAGAATCCATCGTTATCACGTTTTGCCAAATCGCCCGTATGCAAAACATCTTTGTTTTCATTGGGCTTAATAAGGTCGGTGCCGCTTTCAGCATATCCTAGGCAAACATTTGAACCTTGATAGACCAGCTCGCCGGTTGTTTCGGGCTCAGTAATCATTTTGCCGGCTTCGTCTATCAGATTGAATTTCCCGCCGGGTATAGCAATTCCGATACTACCTATTTTCTCTAGGGAAACCTTTGCGGGAAGATACGACATTCGAGCGGTGGCTTCAGTTTGTCCATACATCACTACAAACTTTTTGCCATTCCCTTGAGCATGCTCGGCAAACTTCTTGTGCAGTTCGGGTGACAATTTTCCGCCTGCTTGTGTCATGGTTTGTAAATGAGGCAAATCCATTCTGGCAAATCGTAGCCTATCAAGCATTTCATAGACAAAAGGTACTCCGCCAAAGTTGGTTATCTGAAAATCTTTAAATTGCTGCCAAAACTCTTTTTGCATCAAAGTTTTTTCTGTCAGGACAATAGAGGCTCCAGCTTGAAGGTGGCTATTAATGATAGATAATCCGTAGGTATAGTTCATAGGCATTGTCGTAATTGATCGCGCTGATGCATTGAGTTGAAGGTATTCTATGATCGAATCGGTATTTGCTTGAATATTAATATAACTTTGGCGAACGAATTTTGAGCTACCGGTAGATCCCGAGGTGGTGAGTAATAAGGCAAGTTCATCAAATAAGGGAAATGCTTTTTCGTAAGGCGTTTTTAAAAGAGAATAGTCCCAAGAAGAATATACTTCTTTATATTCTGGAAAAGCGAAAGCCATATTATGAGGAACCCATAGATAATCGGGTTTGTATTTTTCGATTAACGCAATAAGCAATTCTCTTTCAAGATTAGCATCAAGCATCAAGGGAACTACTTGTGCATTGAGAAACGCAGTATAGCCGAGCAGCGACCCCCGTGTGTTTGTGCAAAGGTTGAAAGAGAGCGTCCGTCCCTCGGCAATAGAAGCCAAACCCTTGCAGGCATTATGTAATTCTAGGTAAGTTGTTTCTTGGCCAGATTCATCAATTAAAGCAGTTTTGTTGCCGTATTTCTCAAAATTCCACATCATACTTTGCCAGTATCTCTTGACCCTTTTCGAAAGAGCTAAAATCGATGATATCATCAGTATCCATCATAATATCAAAAACATCTTCCAGCGCAGCCATGAGGGACATATGTCCAATGCTGTCCCAGCCTGGAACGTCTTGATACTGCAGTCCCTTAAGTTGTGATTCTTCAACAACAAGGGTTTCGATAAACGCATTTTTGTATTGCTCTAAATTGGTCACTAGTAATCCTCCATTTGAGATAAAAGGTTTTTTGCTAATTATAGCTATATTTATTGAGATAAGGTATTTACCATATTATCAGCAATTTGCTCAGAAAAATTCACTTCGTTTCAGTATAAACTTCTAACCCCTTTTGCTGGTACTATTTTACCATGCAGCATTGTTTTTCCTACTTTATTTGAAAACTTGATTTTCGTTATTGTTTTTCATTGGGCGAGCAGGATTTCCTAGCGCAATACAGTTTCCCGGGATATCTCTCACTACAACTGCTCCCATGCCTATTATTGAATCCGACCCTACAGAGATTTTTTCTTTAACAGGAATCCCGGGAGCAAGGTATGCGCGGGCTCCGATAGCGCAGTTTCCAGAAATTGAAACAAAGGAAGATATTACAGAGTCATTGCCAATATTGCTATCATGCCCGATGCTTGCATGTGGTTGCAGCAGTACATTTTCCCCAACAGAAACATTGCAAGAAATAAAGCTACCGTATTGCACGATACATCCTGCAGCAACGTGGGTTTGAGTT
>Ga0209755_10001000_pt1 | contig 47437 bp, 41 predicted proteins | sample TergutCo191P1_FD_187301 | JGI IMG/M metagenome (GOLD analysis project Ga0209755, IMG submission 187301) | Cornitermes sp. P1 segment gut microbial communities from Petit-Saut dam, French Guiana - Co191P1 (SPAdes) (version 2) | ecosystem: Host-associated > Arthropoda: Insects > Digestive system...
TGTTCTGGTAGAGAGCGTGCTGTGTCACCATTGCGCGAACGTTGTGATTGATTTGCATAGAGTTAACCTCCGTGTAGGGTTTATCCTTTGGCATCCTTGCCTCTGGAGCCTGTCCTTTCCGGCACTCGCCGGCAACTCGGATTTGGGCAGTCAGTTCTTTTTACTCTTATCTTATAGGATTCTTTTTAAAAAAACTTTAGTTTTCTGCACATTTCCTAGAAAAATGCGAAAAAAACGCAAAAAACGCATAAAAAAATACTATATTAAGCATATGCTTAGATTTTTTGCAGTCATATCTTTGCTTTTATTCTCTTGCGGGGAGTCAGCGGATAGGCTATCCAGCGAACTGCTGAAATATTCTTCATACCGAGATATTCCTTGGGTAACGCAAGAAGAAATCCAGGCTGTGGAGGCTCTTAAGGAAAAAAGAGAGGCTTTTGTTTACGGAATGTCAGAAAGCATTGAAGCTTTTTACGGAGAATCCGGTCAAATTCATGGGTATGCAGCTTTATTTTGCGAATATCTGAGCAATTTGTTCGGAATGCCTTTTAGAGTGGAAATTTATGAATGGAACGATTTGCTTGCCGGTTTTAATGATGGCAGCATAGATTTCTCGGGCGAAATGACCGCAACCCAGGAACGTAGCAAAACTCATTATATGACAAGCTCCATTGCCGAACGCTCTATAAAATATTTTCGATTGAAGAACAGTCTGCCTTTTGATGAAATTGCCAAATTGCGCCCTTTGCGTTATGCTTTTCTTGAAGGTACTTCTACAATAAAAGAAGTTTCTCAGTTTTTAAATGAAAACTCCGAAATATTCTTTGTTTCTAATGCCAGAGAAGTTTACGGTATGCTTAAAGCGGATAAAATAGATGCTTTTTTTGAGGAAAATACTGCAGAGGCGATTTTTAATATTTACAATGATATAACGGCTAAAGATTTCTTGCCCCTGGTTTACAGTTCAATTTCCATGGGTACGCAAAATTCTGAGCTTGCCCCAATTATTTCCGTTGTGCAAAAGATGTTGCGAGCCGAAGGTCTCGGTTATTTAACCGAGCTGTATAACAAAGGCCAGTTGGAATATATGAGGCATAAACTTTTCAGATATAGCCTTAACGAAGAAGAGCGCGAATATATACGTGCGAATCCGACGGTACCTTATTTGGTGGAATACGATAATTATCCCATGAGTTTTTACAATAAGTATGAAAATAAGTGGCAGGGGATATTTTTGGATGTGTTGGAAGAAATAGAAACGCTCACAGGAATTTCATTTAAACGGATTAATAAACCTTACACCGAATGGCCGGATTTGCTTAAAATGTTTGAAGAAGGAAAGGCTTCGGTAATATCCGAGCTAATACCTTCAAAAGATAGGGAAGGCCGCTTTTTATGGCTGGAGAACCCGATTTTGCAGGATAAATACGCTCTTATATCAAAAGATAAGCTTCGCGATGCAAACATAAATGAGATTTTGCGGATGAAAATAGGGTTGTTTGAGGGAACAGCGCATGCGGAATTGTTTAAAACCTGGTTTCCGGCTCATCCTAATATCACAGAGTATGAGAGCACGGAAACAGCATTTGTGGCTTTGGAAAACGAAGACGTGGATATGGTGATGGCCAGCCAGTATTTGCTGCTCTTTTTGACGAATTATATGGAGCTTCCAGGTTACAAAATCAATATTCTCTTTGACCAGTCTTATGAATCGTCTATGGGACTTAATAAAGACGAAGCGGTTTTGCGTTCAATTATAGATAAGACGTTTGAGCAGATTGATATAAAAAAACTATCGGGAAAATGGATGCGCAAAACTTTTGATTATAGGGCAAAGCTGGCGCAGTCCAGGTTGCCATGGCTTGTGGGCGTATCTGTTTTGCTGTTCGCCGTGATTGTTCTTTTGCTCGCTTTGCATCGCCGAATTTTGAGCGAGGAAAGAAGATTGGAAATTTTGGTGGAAGAACGCACTTCAGAGCTTGTTGAACAACGCAAATTGCTTGAGCACATAAGTTTGACCGATCAATTGACGGGCATTCCCAACAGACGTAATTTCGACACTCATTTGCATTCGGAATGGCGCAGAACCATAAGGGAAAAATTGCCCATAAGCTTGTTGATGCTCGATGTGGATAAATTTAAATTTTACAACGATACTTATGGGCATCAGAAAGGCGATGCGGTTTTAAAAGCGGTTGCAGCGAGCATTAAGCGAACTATAAAACGTCCTGGCGATCTTGTTGCTCGCTGGGGTGGCGAAGAATTTGCAGTGTTGCTTCCCAATACTCCTTCCAATGGAGCTATGGAGATAGCTGAAGCTATACATGCAAACATTGGAAAATCAACTGAGGTGACTGTTAGCATTGGCGTGGCAACGCAAATGCCTGAATATAACAGTTCAATTGACCGCTTTATTTCCGCAGCAGACGATGCGCTGTATAAGGCAAAGAATATGGGACGCAACAGGGTTGTTACAGACAACACCTGAACCCGACGAATGGGTATTCGTTTTGCGGATAAAAACTGAATTTTGTTTCAGTGCAACTGCTGGCGTTTTGCGTGTTCCACGCGCCGCCCGCTACCAAAAACAATCCATCCCTTTGCGCGGGCGTGCTTGTCCATTCCCACAGATTTCCGCTCATATCATACATGCCAAAGTAACTGCGGCAATGCTCGGCAAAGCCTGAGCGGTTTGGCTCTTTTGCCGTTCTCAAGTCTGTTGCGCATTTTTTCTGATTGTAGGAATTGCCGTAAGGGTAGCGCAAATTTGAAATGCCTTTGCATGCGGCTTGCCATTCTTCCACAGAACACAGTCTTTTTCCGGCATTCTCGCACATGCGGCTTGCCATTTCATGGCTTATCATATTGCGCGGTTTTTCGCCTGGTTTGTTTGGAAATTCGTAAGCATCCACGCAAACGGTTTTTCCCTTGACAGGAACCGGGAATGAATTTTCTGCGCAGTTATTGTCGCTGGCCATATCGTAAGCGGCAGCTTCCCAGTGAGAGGCATTTCCAATGGAGTCTATTGCTCTGAAATAAACCTTGCCTGTTTTGTTGTAATTGTCAATTTTGCCTTTTACAGCGTTAAGTGAGTCCCCAGCGGAGATTTCCGTATTGCATTTAGGTTCTCCGCATTCTATGCGCAGATTTATGGGCTTGTAATAGCGGCCGGGTGGCGGTAAGATTGATGGCTGCGGGGGCAATGTGTCTGCTTTTGCTTTTGCGATGGAATCTGCGATTGTTTTTGCCCTGGCGATTGAATCTGCTTTTGCCTTTGCTATGGAATCGGCGGTTGCTTTTGCTATTGAATCTGCGATCGCCTTTGCAAGTAAAGACGGATAATTATCCGCCTCTACTTTTGCTGAACTTGCAATAGAATCGGCAATTGCTTGCGCAATTGAATCTGCTTTTCTCAGCGAGTCTGCTCTGATCAATGAATCCGCTTTCATTCTTGCCTGTTCCAGCGCAAGCTCAAAGGCCTTTTGCCTCATGGCTTCTTCCAGGGCTAGCCTTTCGGCAGACAGTCTTTTGTTTCTTTCGCTCACTTGGCATTGAAAAATTGAAAATAAAAAGAGGAGCAAAAGTATTATCGCTACCAAAGCCCAAAAACGCTGGCGGCCTTTTTTTTTCTCCTCTTTCTCTTCTTTTTCCCCTTCTTCGCTAATCTTCATAAAGCTCTTTCCAGTGGCGTTTTATCTCTTCTTCAAGCTCCCTTTTGCTTTGCCTTGTGCGGAAACTGTTGCGGTAGGCTATGGATATGTAGCCTGTTTCTTCGGATATTACTATTATAAGGGCATCTGTTTCGGCGGCAAGGGCTTTGGCGGCGCGGTGGCGCATTCCACCGGATAGCTCGGCCGCTGCCGCTCCGGTTGGCATGGGAAGCACGCAGCCTGCCGCTAGAATTTTGTCTCTTGACATGATTACGGCGCCATCGTGCAATGGGGTTCCGGGGTAAAAAACCGTGCATAAAAGCTTTTTTGAGAAATTGCCGTTTACTATTTCCCCGGAGTCCATATAAGATTTGAGGCCAACTCTCTTTTCAAGCACAATCAAGGCTCCGTGAGCTTTTTTTTGCAATTCCAAGATGGCATCTACTATTTTTTCAGTGATTTCTTCCAGGCCGCTGGGTTTGAAAAACATTGTTTTTATGCTGAAAACATTGGCTATTTGCCCTATTCTGGTGAGCATTCCGCGAATTTCTGGCTGAAACACTATTACTATAGCCACAACGCCCAAGGTTCCCAATCCGCCAATTAGCCATGCAAGGCCTCGCAGGTCAAAGAGCAGCGAGAAAAACCAAGCCGCAACCACAAGCACCACTCCAAAGAACATCTGAACGGCGCGGGTTCCCTTAAAAAGCCAGAAAAAACAGTAAATTATAAGGGATATGAGCAATATGTCCACAATATCCGAGAGCTGGACATCCAATATGCCAAAAAGTTTAAGATCTTCGTTAAACACGTGTTAGAATGTAGAAAAAAAATATATATTTATGTATATGTGTAGAATTTTTTTATTTTTTGCAATTTCATTTGCATTTGCTCAGGTTGATATACTGGTAAATGTTGTTGGGTACGAGAAAAACGGTGCAAAGCGCGCTGTTATTCAGTCTTCTTCGGCCATTTCGGCTACTACGGCTGATGTAATTTCTGGGAGTACGGTTGTCCATACCATTAACCTTGGGGCTCAAACTTCTGTGAGCGGTTGGAGCGGCCGCGTTTTCAGGATAGCTGATTTCAGTAATTTCGAGCAAGATGGCAAGTACAGGCTGAGAGTTGGCTCTACAACTTCCCCTGAGTTTTCAATTGGGGAAAAAATTTTGCAACGCGAAACAGGTTCTTTTCAGATTGGTTTCTTTAAGGGTATGAGGCATACGGGTGAAGGAGACCGCAATTTGGCTATTTATGGCGGTGGCGGAACTCATAATATTTACGGAGGCTGGTGGGATGCTACCGGAGATCCTGGCAAGCATCTTTCTCACTTGTCTTACGCAAATTATTTCAATCCTCAGCAAATACCTCTGGTTGTATGGGCATTGCTACAGGCTAATGAATTTCAACCTGAAATTTTTGGCACTACGGCAGCGAAAGAAGAAATTGCTTGGGGAGCTGATTATCTCATGCGTTCTCTTTCAAAAGACAATTATTTTTATATGTCTGTATTTGATAACTGGGGAGGCTGGAATGGCGCGCCTCGCGAAATTTGCGCTTGGGGCGATTTGGCAGGGATAACGAATGGCAATTCTGATGGGGTACGCTCAACGGCATATCAGTCAGCTATGCGCGAGGGCGGCGGCGTGTCAATAGCGGCTCTTGCCAGAGCAAGCAAAGCGGGCATAAGCAAAGATAGCTCTGCTGCACAATATCTTGCTGGCGCAAAGCGCGCATACGATCATCTCAAAGCCAATCCTACAAGATATCAGGATAACGGCAGGGAGAATATTATAGACGATTATACAGGTTTGCTTGCGGCAACAGAATTATACAATGCTACAAATGAAGAACAATATTTGTTAGATGCGCAGCAAAGAGCAACATCGCTTTTGGCTCGCCAGTCTGCTGATGGGTGGTTTTACACGGAAGATGCGGTTCGCAATCGCCCATTCTACCATGCTGCAGACGAGGGTTTTCCAATAGTTGCGCTTGTGCGTTATATTGAAGTATGCAAACCGGGAGACTCGCAGGCAATACATAATGCAATAAAGAAGAACTTTTCATGGTATAAAACCATTACATATCAGGATCCAAATCCGTTTGAGTATGTAAAAATGTATGGAACAATGGGTGGCGGCGCAGATCCGGGCTCCATAAACATTGCACGTAACGGCACGGCAACAGCGTCTCGCTCAGAAGGCGGATTCACTCCGGACAAAGTACTGGATGGCGGTACGGCAAATGACTCTCGTTGGTCGAGTTATCAAAATGACGCGGAGAACGATGGTCAATGGATTGTTGTGGACTTGGGCGAAGTATATAAAGTAAATAAAGTAATTCTAAGATGGGAAGCTGCATTTGGAAAAGATTACAGGATTGAGGTTTCTGTTAATAATAGCAATTGGACTACTGTGAGCAATGTTACTGAGAATACGCAAGTTACCAGAACGCATGATTTTTCTCCAGTGGATGCTCGTTACGTAAGGATGTTCGGTGTAAGACGTCAGCTTGAATATGGAGGGTTTTCTCTTTACGAATTTGAGATTTACGGAGAGCAGGAGCGGCCGTCTGTTTCCAAACAGCCTGCACGTTTTTTTATGCCTCAGACTAATGAAACCGGTTATTGGTGGCAGGGAGAAAATGCGCGTATAGCTTCTTTGTCCGCTGCGTTTACAATGGGCTCGCGACTTATAGAGCCAAATGTTGATCTTTGGTACAAAGATACCTTGTTTGCCATGGCTTATGCTCAGCTCGATTGGATTCTTGGGAGAAATCCTTTTGCAGCCAGCATGATGCATGGTTTTGGGGAAGATAGCTATCCTAATTACCCTGGGTTGCAAGCTCTTAGCAATATTAAAGGCGGAATTTGCAATGGAATTACAGCAAAACGAGGCAATGAGAGCGATTTAGAGTGGTCTAATGGAGCTGATGGCGCTAATTGGCGCTGGATTGAGCAGTGGCTTCCTCACAACGCTTGGTATCTTACGGCGATTTCGGCTCTTTCTTACAGAATAGACAAGCCTGCAGATCCGTTATCGATAAAAAACAATTTTGCCAATATCTCAAATTTTAAGATTTTGATTGCAAGCGGAAACATAAGCGTAGAACTGCCTTTTGCTGCGAATAATCGCACTAGCATTGATATTTACAATATGCGTGGACAGAAATTGATTTCTCGCAATGTGCCAGCAGGCAATTCGTTTGCAACTATTGAGATGCCTTCCAATATTGCGCATGGCGTATATTTGCTGAAAGTTGGTGGCGTGGCGAGGAAATTTATTTATGGCAACTGAAATGTACATAAGGTTAAGCATAGACGGCAAAGAATATGAAGGAAATTTGACGCAGATATTGCAGCCTGTTGTTAGCAATGTTTTTAGCAAAGCCAGCAGTTGTTCACCTTATGTAGATAAACGAGACGGTCAAAGTTATAGATGCATCAAAATAGGCGGGCAAGTTTGGCTGGCGCAAAATCTGAACTATGAAATTGAAGATTCTTTTTGCTACAACAACAATCCGGAACAAGGCGAGCTTTACGGCAGGCTTTATTCATGGGCCGCCGCGCTTGGAGTTTGCCCGCTGGGCTGGCACTTGCCAAGCAAAGCCGAATGGCTTAAACTTGCAGAATTCATCGGAATTCATACTGCAGCTACAGCCCTCAAATCCATAACTGGATGGGTAGGGGAGAACAGCGGAACAGATGAATATGGCTTTGCCGCGCTCCCGGCTGGTTATCGTTCAGAGAGAGACAAGGATTTTCACTATATTGGCAAGCTTGCCGGCTGGTGGACAGCATCTGAACTCTCCGCAGACAAAGCTTGCGCTGTAAGGGTTAATTCAAATGCAGTGCAAATACAAACCGAAGAATATGGCAAACTTTCGGCTTTTTCAGTCCGTTGCATAAAAGACTAAAGTTTTTTATGACTATTACCGATAAATATAGCATGGAAATGGATATCGCAAAACTCGCTATAGCTCAAAAAGCTGTTGAAGTAAACGCCGCAGTAGGCGTTACAGTGTTAAAACAAGCCCAAGACATCGCAGAAGCGAGCGCCATGGCGCTCTTGCAAGCAATGCCGCAGGCTCCATCCACAGGAAACCTGGGTTCCTCTGTGGATATATCCGCTTAGGATCTATCTAAGCATTCTATATACGGGCACATTGCCTTGCTGCTTTGCAACGCGTGCGCCCTTAATGTTAACGAGGGGCTTGCTTTCAATGTTCTGAATGGGCTGTGTTATTTCCGGCTGAACTGCTTCTTGCACAATTTCAGCCTTTTTCACTGAAATCTGCTGAATCGCATTGGCATTCAGGTTTTCTGCGGAATTTGCAACCGGCATTCCGTATTGCATAATACCCAAAAGCTCGTAACCCTCTTCAACCTTTTGGATTGCAAGGTGGTTAATCTCCTCTGCGGTCAGGTCCTTGGTTTTCCCATACCACTCGGAGATGTCCTGTGCATCCAGGCTCTGAACCGAAATGCCTTTTCTTTTGGTTGAAACAGAAAACACGGTGCCGTTTCTGTCTATTACCAAGTTGATGGAAGTGCCGGCTTCGCCACGTATGTAGCTAACCTGCGTTTCTGGATCAACGGCTGAAAGCTCGGTCCCGTTTGCGGAAACTATAAGGTCGCCTGCTTGCAGACCTATGTTTTCTGCCGGTGAATTTGGCACAACTCCGGCGACTTTAACGCCGCTTTTGCTGGTCCAAATGGAAATGCCAAGCCCGCCAAAATTTTCGGTTTGGCCAGCCATGGCCGCAGTCGCTAGGGCTGCGGTGATGAACAGGGATTTGATGACTTTTTTCATTTTGCTCTCCTTTCGGTTAGTGTTTGTGATTCTGTTTGGCTTTTGCTAAAGCCTCTAAATGTTCTTTCAACAGGTCTTTCGGAACTGTATGAGTTATTCGCTTCAGAGCCTGGTCTCGCAACTGCCTCACCCGCTCATGCGATATTTTCATAGACTCGCCAACTTCTCTCAGTGTTTGCGGGGCGTTTAAGCCGATGCCGTAAATGCCAGCCAAAACATTGTATTCTCTCGCTGGCAGGGATTTCAATATGTTCCTAACAATGTCTTCAACGGCTTGGATTTCGGAATTAGATTCAGGGTCTGTGGCTGTGGCATCCGGAAGGGACTCTGCATAGGAGGCTTTGCTGTCTGCTTTGAGCGGGCTGTCTATGCTAACTCCCTTTTGCCCCATCTGTATAAGGTCTCTTACCTCTTCGCTAACTTCTTGCCCCTTTGCCTGCTCCTTTAAGCCTTTGCGGATTCGCAAGTGCTGGTTTGCCGGCAAGCGGACCAGATTTCCCTGCTCGTTTATGGCCCTTGTTATATAGGCTTTAATCCACCACACCCCGTAGCTTATGAATTTCAGGCCCCTTGTATTGTCAAAAGACTCTATGGCTCGCATTAAGCCCATAGCACCCTCGCTAACCAGGTCTGGCAGCGGAATGGGGCAACCTCTGTACATAAGGGCCACTTTCAGCACAAATCGCATATTTGCGTCCACAATCTTCTTTCTTGCCACAGGATTGCTTTTATTTTCAAATAACCATGCTTCCTCTTCTCGAGACAAGGGAGAGGTTTTGCGAATATCGTCAAGATATCGCTTTGTCATGGCATCGTTAGAGTCTATATGCACCAGTATAGGAATATATATAAAAAAAGAAACAAGAGGTAAAAAAAAATTTATTTTTTACCATTGAATGAAGAAAGAACCTTCAGTTTCAGTTTGGAACAAGTTTTGGAACAGAAAGAAAGATTTGAGCAAAGTGTATCCGTCTTCGCCTTCTGTGCTTAAAGCTATTTTGAGCATGGGGCCGGTTGAGGGCCTTAAGATACTGGAGGTTGGAGCTGGCACTGGAAGGGATAGCTTGGAGTTGGCCAAAGCGGGCGCCAAAGTTTTCATATTGGATTATTCGGAAGAATCTTTGAAAATAGCGAGCGAGCTTGCGGTACAGGCTCCCGATAATTTGCATTTGGTTCAAGGCGATGCTTTTAATTCGCCTTTTCCCAGCGAAAGCTTTGACATTGTTTTCCATCAAGGCTTGGCAGAGCATTTCAAAGACCCTTTGCCTTTGCTCAAAGAAAATGCTCGTTTGTTGAAAAAGGGCGGTTTTTGCCTTTGCGACGTACCCCAAACATTTCACCTTTATACCGTAATAAAGCACATTTTAATAGCCTTGAACAAATGGTTCGCCGGCTGGGAAACTCAGTTCACCACGGGACAGTTGAAAAAGTTGATGAAAAGGGCAGACTTGGAAATAATTCATTCTTACGGAGACTGGATGCGGCCAAATCTGATTTACCGCATAATCAGGGAAGCTGGCTTTAAATTTGGGGTTGAATTGCCGAAATATCCATTGCTCGGAACGTTGTACCAGAGATTGAAAGATAGATTGCTGGATTTTGTAAGTTATTGCAATATAAGCAGATACACGCAGGTGTGCATCGGTGTTATTGGGAGGAAAACTTGAAAATATTAATTTTGAATTACCGCGATAGAACGCATCCCATGGCTGGCGGCGCAGAGGTGCATTTGCATAAGATTTTTGGCAAATTGGCGGAATGGGGTCACAGCGTAACGCTGTTTACAACCAGCTATGAAAATGCCCCGGGAGAAGAAATTATTGATGGCATACAAGTTATTCGTTACGGAGGCGATTTTCTTTTCCCTTTGAACTGTATTTTAAAAGTCCCAAAGATTATAAAAGAATTTGAGCCGGATATAGTTTATGAGGATTTAAACAAGCTGCCGCTGTTCTCTCCTTATATAACAAAAGGTCCTAAGTTAATACAAATTCTGCACTTATGGAAAGGAAGCATATTCAAAGAAGCTTCTTTTCCGGTGGCTCTGGGTGTATGGCTTGGGGAGAAAATCATTCCATTTGTATATAAGAATTGCTATTTTTCCACTATTAGCCCAAGCGGTGAAGAAGAGCTGAATGAGCTTGGGATAGAAAAAGATAGGATTTTCGTTATTTACTGTGGCACAAAAAGCGAGTATTTGGAGGCGGAAAAAATCAGAGGTAAGTCCCTCTATTTCCTGTGGTTAGGGAGATTCAGAAAGTATAAGGGCGTATGGGTTGCATTTAATGCTTTTAAGATTTTTTCAAAGAAGTATCCCAATGTAAAGCTGCTTTTTGCCGGTTCTGGGCCGGAAGAAGCAAAAATGAGGTCAAAGGCTAAGAGAAGGGCTTTGAGGGATAAAATTGAATTTTTGGGCATTGTCAGCGAAGAGAAGAAGATTCAGCTTATGAGCAAAGCGATTGGAATTTTGCAGACCAGCTACAAAGAAGGCTGGGGGTTGACCGTTATTGAGGCTGGAGCATGCGGAACTGCGAGCGTGGCGAGCAATGTTTCCGGGCTTTGCGACAGCGTTAGGGATGGCGAAACCGGCCTGCTTTTCAAAGCTGGAGATGCTGCGGATTGCGCAAAAAAGATGAGAATTCTTTACGAAAATGCGGTTTTGAGGCGCAATATGGAAAGCGCCGCAAAAAGCTACGCAGCCACTTTCAGTTGGGAAACTGCCGCAAAAGAGACTTTGTTTTTGATGCAGAGCATAATTGAGAACAGGGAGCCATGAAGAATTTTATAATCTTTTTCCTTAAATTGGTTGTATCGGCTACGCTTTGTTTTTTTGTTTGGAAGAGCATTTCCGCTACCCCTGTTGATATTGAAGATGTGGAATACAAGTTTCTGTTTTTTGCTGTTTCCTGCATATTTTTATCGTATCTTTCTGGGTGTCTTCAGTGGAAGTTGCTTCTCGCAAAGCAAAACGTTTCAATGACTTATGTAAAGCTAGTCCGCTTTTATTTTGTGGGTTGCTTTTTCAATAACTTTATGCCGGGCAATGTTGGCGGGGATATTAAAAAGATTTACGATATAAATCGAAATTCAAAAGAAACGGTTGGCGCAGCGGTTTCCGCTACTGTTTTGGACAGGCTTTGCGGGCTTTATGTTCTATGCGGTTTTGCGCTTGCGGTTGGGGTGGCTTTTTTTTGGCAAGACCCTGAGCAAAAATATTTTTTGCTGCCTTCGCTGCTGGTTTTCTCGGTTTTCAGCATTGGGCTTTACCTGCTGTTCAGCCGCAAACTGGGAAAACTGCTTTCTTTTTTTGGCCGTAGGATTTTACATTTGCATGGACGGTTCCAGGCGTTTAGGACCAAAAAGCTTTTTGCCCAGATTTTTTCGCTGTCCGTGGTTACCCAGAGTTTCAGGGTCTTGTCGCATTATTTTTGCGGGCTGGCCATAGGGGTGGATATTTCCGTGAGTTGGTATTTTTATTATGTGCCCTTGATTGCTATTGTAAGCGCGCTTCCAATTTCAATAGGAGGATTTGGGCCGAGAGAGTTTATGGCGCAGTCGCTTTTTGCCCGGGTTGGGGTTGAGCCAATGGAAGCTGTTCTTGTACAACTGCTGGCTTATGGGGCTAATTTGGCCGTTAGCCTGCTTGGGGCAATTGATTTTCTGTTCAAGCATTTTTCTATATTGAACAAAAGCTCAACAGGAGAGAAGAAATGAAGATGTGGTTCGCTATTTTGCTTGCGTTTGTTTTTTTGATAGCTCCAACAACTGTTTTTGCCGATGATGATGGGGCTGACAGGTGGGGTTTGTATATAGGTTTTGGAGGGTCCAGCGATGCAATAGGCGTGGCTTACGATTTTGGTACCGGCCTTCAGCTGGGCTTGGGCCTTGGGTTTAACTCTTGGATGCCCGATAATGGAAACTCTACGACTAGATTCATGTTTAGGCCCCTGATGCTTTATAGCCTCGGAAAAGATCTTTTGGGCTATGGGCTTGGTGTACGGGCTTCTATTGAACGTTATAGCGTGGAAGGCAACGATAATTCAGAAACGAACATATCGGTTACTCCTAATTTTTATGTTAGCGCGCCGCTGGTATCTAACGTGGCTCTAAGCGTAAATGCCGGTTTGCAGATTGATATGCCAGATAACGGGCTGAGATTTAGCACGGTTATGTCTGGGCTTCTAGTATTCTACTTCCTGTAATTTTATCTAAGCGCCGGGGCGAAAAGGAAAATCTTCTCGCCTTTTTTCAAATTTATGTTCTGTTCCGAAAAGGAGCCTGTTTTTCTGCCGTAGCCGTCTAGAATCTCGATTTTAACGGAATGTTTGCCTGGCTCTGCTGGAATTCTGGCCATTTGAAGAGTTAAAGGCATTGCGATTCCCAGCCGCAAATCTGCGTTTTCCACTGCATAGGTGGCAACATCCGTGCCGAGGCTCAAAAGCAGGCCTGCAGCGCCTCCGCCGGCTGCAGATACCATTTTTTCCTTTGCTTTGTTTGCCGCTACGGTACGTAAAATTACTCTGGTGGCAGTTCTCAAAAGCATTGCGCTTTCGCCGTTTTCCAAGTCTTTTTTAAGGGAGTTTTTTGTGTTTGAAATTGGCTCGGTTCTTATTGTGTTGCCGTCAATACTCACCGAAAAGGTCGTTGTTTGCGAAATTCTGTCAACCATTTTTGGTATTGCAAACTGAAGGGTCATTGTTTTGCCGTCGCTAACCAAACCCGGTGCTATCAGCGTTATGGTTTGCGAACTTCCGCTTGCATCTTTGTAGTGCAATAAAAGAAGCCCTTCCGCATAAGTTCCCCAGAATTTATTCTCGCTTAAAATAGGGCTGGTGCCGGCATATCCGACTACGATAATTTCCTGTTCGTTTTCTGGAACCTCCTTGGCGAGCTTGGGGGCGTGGCCTGAATTTTCGAAAAGTTTTTTCGCATTGTCATAAGCTATGCGCGCATCGTCCTTGGATCTTTGCTGTTCAAAGGAAAGAGCTATAAGGTATTGCAAGGCAGCGTTTTCGTTGAATTTTTCATCCTCTTTAAGGCTCTGTATTGCTAGGAGAGCGCGGCGGCTTTGAACAACGGCGCCATCAATTTCGCCCAGAGCCAGATAGTTTAGAATCTGGATTTTGTGAAGCCATTGTATTTCAAAGGGATAGGAGCGGTATGGTCTAACATTGTCGTTTGTAAGCAAAGCTGCCGCTTCATTGGTCACGGAGCGCGTATATAAATCTTCTATAATCTGTTCTGCCCTTGCAAAGTACTTTATGCTTTCCTCGTAATCCTGGTTGTAGTGGAGCAAAACTCCCATGTCAAATTCAAAAAGAAAGGCGTCTTCCGAATTATAAAGCTTTTTCTTGTTTTTTTCAATATTGGAGATTGCGGTAGAATAGCTGCCCATTCTTACCGGTTTTCCGATTGTCTCATCCCTTAGCTTCGCTGGGCTTGCACAGGAAGCCAAAAAGATTGCAATTAGCAATAATAAATAGCGAATCACAGTTTCAATGCGCTTTTTTCAACAACTTTTTTGTGTTTTTTGCCACCGATCCATAGTTTTTCATGGCTTTGGAGATCTATTAGTTCAAGGTCCACCTGATAAAATTTAACTTGCGTGCCGCCGCTTTGATCGATTATGGAATTGATTGTTCCCGTGAGCATTATGTCTGCTCCGGTTTCCTGGCCGCGTTCTTTGGCGGTTTCGTCTGTGGCATTGCCTCTCTGATCGTCAATTTCTGAGCGAAGTTGCTGGCGTTCCTCGGAGTTTGCAACAAATCTCACTTTGCCGGAGTTGATTAAAACGCGCTGAATGTCATTTATAAATGTATTCGTATTTATGTGCTCGTGGCTTAAGTTGCGTATTTGCCCGACTACAATAATTGGTCTGCCATCTTTGGATTTTTCCTGATACCATGGGGCTGTCAAGCAGGTATTTAACACTTCCTCGGCCACAAGGCGAGAATCTGTATCGTTCCAGTTGCCGGAGAGGTCCGTAACGGAATCGGTGCTTGTGCGTGTTACTTTTTTGCCGCAGCCAGTCAAAATGGTAGCTGTTAACGCAAACAGGAGCAGGGTAGAGTAGAATATTTTCATGAAGAAAATATAGTAAAGTTTGACGATATTTTTCTATATTCCGGGCATGGTTAGCGTAAGTTTTGAAAATATGAAAAGGATTTTGGCTAAAAACCAAAAGTCCTTGATTTTTGCGCAATACGCAGATATGCTCAGGTGCAATAGCTCAGGCGATGGGCAAAAACTTGACGAAGCCTTGCTTATCGCAACCAAAGGCGTGGAAGCAAATCCGGACTTTTTGCCAGGCAAGCTTGCAAGAGGGCGCATTTTTCTGGAAAAAGGAGATTTTGCCGAGGCAAAAACAGACTTTGAAATAGTGGCTAAACGAGACCCTTTTTGTCTTTCTGCGCAAAAATTGCTTTTGGAAACTGCAGAAAAATTAAATACGCCGCTTCAATCAGATGTTTATGAAAAGATTTTGAGTACTTTAAGCCCTGCTGGCGTTGCGCTTACGCCTTTCGTACCCGCTGCAAAGCCTGCTGCTTCTGCGCCTGAGCCTGCGAAAGCTCCTGTTGCGCCAACTCCCGCAGTGCCAACTCCCGCAGCGGTCCCTGCGCCTGCTGCGGAACCTGCAGTGTTAATGCCTGCGCCGCTTGCTGCTGCGCTGGACAGCATTGTTGAGGAAGAAGAAATGCTAGAACATGATATAGAAAAACAACTTCTTAAAGCAGTTGACAATATAATTCAAGCTGTTAAAAGACTTCCAGCGGCACAACCAGCGGCCATTCAATCGGCTGAGCCATTGCCATTGCCAACTTTGCCGGAAGCAACTTCTATTTTCGATAAAGAGCCTCCACCAGCGGCTTCTGAACAATCAACAGATGTATTGGAAGAACCGTTATTAGCTGAAAAAATGGAATTTCCTGACTCTACAGATTCTACCGAATCTACTTCCGATATAAATGCCCTTCTTGATAAGGCCGCCGAGCCTGAGCCTGAACCTGAGCCCGAACCTGCTCCCGCTCCTGAACCTGAACCTGAGCCTGCAGCTCCACAGCTAGATGCCATTTTAGCGGAACAGTTGGCAGACAAAGCGGATGTTCCAGACTTTACCGGCGACATGGATGCTCTTCTAGCGCAGGCCTCTGCGCCTGAGCCAGCACCAGAACCGAAGCCCGCTTCCGAGCCAGTTCCCGAACCTGCGCCTGCAGCTGCACCTCAATTAGATGCTATTTTAGCGGAACAGTTGGCAGACAAAGCGGATGTTCCCGACTATACTGGCGACATGGATGCTCTTCTAGCCCAGGCTTCTGCGCCAGAGCCAGCACCGGAGCCAGAGCCTAAACCAGCCCCCGAACCTGCGCCTGCAGCCTCTCAGCTAGATGCCATTTTAGCGGAACAGTTGGCAGACAAAGCTGATGTTCCAGACTATACCGGCGACATGGATGCTCTTTTAGCCCAGGCTTCCGCGCCAGAGCCAGCACCGGAGCCAGAGCCTAAACCAGCCCCCGAACCTGCGCCTGCAGCCTCTCAGCTAGATGCCATTTTAGCGGAACAGTTGGCAGACAAAGCTGATGTTCCAGACTTTACCGGCGACATGGATGCTCTTTTAGCCCAGGCCTCCGTGCCAGAGCCAGCACCGGAGCCAGAGCCTAAACCTGCCCCCGAACCTGCGTCTGCAGCTGCTCCACAATTAGATGCTATTTTAGCAGAACAGTTGGCAGACAAAGCGGATGTTCCCGACTATACTGGCGACATGGATGCTCTTCTAGCCCAGGCCTCCGTGCCAGAGCCAGCACCGGAGCCAGAGCCTAAACCTGCCCCTAAACCTGCGCCTGCAGCTCCACAATTAGATGCTATTTTAGCAGAACAGTTGGCAGATAAAGCAGATGTTCCCGACTTTACCAGTGATATGGATGCCTTGCTTGGAAATGTACCTCTCAATCCGGCATTGGAATCCACTAGCCATCCTCCTCCAGACACTACTCCGCAAATAGATGCAATACTGAAAGAGCAGTTAACAGACAGAGCAGAAGCCCCGGATTTGACAGGCGATATGGCCGCTTTGCTTGGAAATCTGCCAACAGACCCCGCTTTGGAATCCAATAGCCACCCTTCTATGGATACCACTTCTCAAATAGATGCCATACTGAAAGAACAGTTAACAGACAGAGCAGAAGTCCCGGATTTGACAGGTGATATGAAGGCTCTCTTGGCAGGAGCCCCCGGAGAACCGGACCTTATACCATACACTCCTAAAAAAAAGGACGTAGATACTGAAAAGGACGAAATTTTAACCCAGAACCCAACGGAAACTCTTGCTGAAATTTATATGAGCCAAGGGTTGCCGAAAAAAGCTGCGGCAGTTTATAAAGAATTGTTGACCCGCGACCCGAACAACGATGAGTTAAAAGCAAAGCTGGACTTAGCCGAAACTCAAGCAAATTAAGGAGAAAAGATGGCTGAAGCTCAACCGCAAGCTAACGCAGTGAATGTACGCATAGAACAGTTGCTAAAGGCAATGGTGGAAAATGGGGCGTCTGATTTGCATATTCGCATAGGCATACCCCCAACATTCCGCATTCACGGAGATTTGAGAAAACTCTACGATATAAAAATCACTTATCAATTGATGGAAAATTTTTTAGCGGATATAATGAACCAAACTCAAAAGGAAATTTTTGAAAACACAAAGGAATGCGATTTTGCCTTGAGCGCGCGAGATTTAGGGCGTTTTCGCGTTAACGTGTTTCGTCAAAGGGGAACTCCTGCCGTGGTGTTCAGGCATATAAATTCAAAAATTCCTCCATTTGAAAGTTTGAATTTGCCAGATATTGTTTTGACATTGGCTCTTCAAAAACGCGGTTTGATTTTAGTTACAGGCACAACAGGCTCTGGCAAATCAACATGCTTGGCCTCCATGATAGACCATATAAACGAAAATGTATCCACCCATATTTTAACAGTGGAAGATCCTGTTGAATTTTTGCACAGGGATAAAAAAGCCATAGTTTCGCAGCGCGAGATAGGTACGGATTCAAATAGTTATGCAAATGCTTTGAAGGCAGCGCTTCGCCAAGACCCGGACGTTATGCTTATAGGTGAAATTCGCGATTTGGAAACTATGCAAATAGCTCTTACCGCCGCAGATACCGGCCACATGGTTTTTGCCACAATTCACACGACAAATGCTACGGAAACCATTCACCGCATACTTTCAATGTATCCTCCGCATCAGCACGATGAAATTCGCATTCTTTTGGCTTCTTGCTTGCAAGGCATTGTATCGCTTCGCTTGTTGCCAAGATGCGATATTACCGGGCGAATTCCTGCGGCGGAAATTTTGGTGAATACCGCTGCAATAACGGAATACATTATGGATAAAAATAAGACGGAGTTTATAGAGACTGCAATTGCGGAAGGCAATATGCAATACAGAAGCCAGACTTTCGACCAGGCTTTGCTAGCTCTTTACAACTCTGGAAAAATTTCCAAGCAAACGGCTACGGAAGCAGCTACGAATCCTGAGGATTTTGAGCTTAAGCTCCGTGGCATAACAGGAACTTCTGATAGAGGCTGGCAGACGTAGTGCCCAAATTTTCAATAGGACAAAAATGGACAAGCGAAGCCGAGCCGGAACTCGGCGTAGGGCAGATTATTAAACAGGATTTCAGAACCATTACTTTGCTTTTCCCCACAGCAGGCGTGCAAAGGATTTACAATTCAAAAGGCGAGCCGCCGTTAATTCGTTTCTTTTTGAAACCAGGCGATAAAGCTACTTCAATTAAAGGAGTTTCGCTTTTTGTTGAAAAAATTGCAGAAAAAGACGGTCTTTTATATTACATAAGCAAAGACAAACACATTTCAGAAGACTTGCTTGGCTTTAAGCAACAGAGCGAAGACAGTTCAATTCGCATTCTTGAAAAATTGCAGGCTAAAGATTTTTCAGGAAATTTTGATTTTTGCTTGCGGCAGCGTGCTGCAAAGTTGCGCGGAATATGGAAATCCTCTATTGCAAGGGGAATGCTTGGCCCAAGGCTAAGGCTGTTGCCGCATCAGCTTTATTTGTGTTTCAGAGCGCTTAGAAGCGCATCTCTGCCAAGGTTGATGCTCTCAGATGAGGTTGGGCTTGGCAAAACCATAGAGAGCGGTTTGATTTGGAGCGCATTGCAAACAGAGGGCAGAATAAAAAGAACTCTGGTAATTGTTCCTGAACAGTTGAAAAATCAATGGATTATTGAGCTTGGCAAAAGATTCAATCACTGGTTTACGAGCATAGACGAGAGTTGCATGCAAGAGATTCCGCATCAAGACAATATTATATGCTCGCTGGAATTTTTGCTTGCCAATCGCTTTGCGGCAACGGCGGTTTTGGAAGCGGGCTGGGATTTGCTAATTGTTGACGAGGCGCACAGGCTGGTTAAAACTTCGCATGGCGCAAATGCGCAGTACGCTCTAGTAGAAGAACTTTCGCAGAAAATTCCTGGTTTGCTTTTGCTCTCTGGAACTCCCATACAACTTGCGCCAGAAGCTTATTTCTACAGGCTCAGGCTTTTGGACAACGCCCGTTTTCACAATTGGGAAGAATTTGAAAAAAATCAGGATAACTATAAAAAAGTGGCAAAAGATTTATCCAAAATTCCTTTGGATTGCGACGAAGAACTCTCATGGGAAGCTTTGCAGGAGAACATTCCGAAAAAATCCCCAATTAGGAGCTGGCTTCCGATAAAAGCGGATTTATCCCTTACCGCTGCGGAATGGATGAGGCGAGTTATAGATGCGCTTGGCACTGGTTCTTCCGTGTTTCGCAACACTAGAAAAAGCGTAAAAGGATTTCCTGAGAGAATTTTGAAAACTTATCCATTGTCCAAACCTTTGAAATCCTGGCTGCTTTCTTTTATTGACAAACACAAGAAAGAGAAAATTCTTCTTATCTGCTCTTCTTCTTCTTCAGTTTTGGATTTGCTTGAGATTTTGGAAGAGGGGACTGCTGTTGCGTTTAGGGAAGAGGAGAGCTCTTTGGAACGCGATAAGGCTGCTGCCGCTTGGATGCAGCCCGATGGACCCAATGTTTTGCTTTCTTCCGAAATAGGCTCCGAAGGGAGGAATTTTCAGAGCGCGCGGCATTTGGTGCTTTTCGATTTGCCGGAAGATTCATCTTTGCTTGAGCAGCGCATTGGGAGATTGGACCGCATTGGGCAGGGAAAGGAGATTTACATTCATGTGCCTTTTGCAAAAAAAAGCAAGACCGAAATGCTTTATCTTTGGTATCACGAGGCTCTGGGAATTTTTGAGCATTCGCTTATGGGTGGCGGAGAAATGTATGCGAAATTTGAAAACGAATTAAAGGGTTATTTGGAAAATCCGGAAAAAAAATACAATAAATTTGTGAAGGAATTTTTGCCTCGCGGAAAAAGCGAAATGCTTTTGATAAACGAAAAAGCGGAAGAGGGCAGAGACCGTTTGCTGGAATTCAATTCGCAAAACAAGAAAGTATCCGAGGAATTGCTTGCAGAAGCTCTAAAAATGGACTCAAACGGGGAACTCTTGCCTTTTGCATTCGATATGCTGGAAAGATTGGACATAGATGTTCAAAAAGGCATTTATCCTAGCAGTTTTGTTCTAAGGGGCATGCCTGAGCAGCCTGAGCATGCAACGCTTTTGGGCGTGGAGAATGCCCGCTCCTCGGAAAACGGCGAAATATCGGAGTCCGATGGCTGCTGTACAACTGTGGTAACCGAAAGGGAAACGGCTTTGAATTACGAAAATATAGGATTTTTCCATTGGGAACATCCCATTATGCAAAGACTTTTAGACAAAGCACTGAGCGAAGATTTTGGAAACACGGCTTGCGTTGCTAGCGACCAGATTCCTCCTGGCAAGTTTTTTGTTCAATTCAATTTCATTTTGGAGTTTTCCATAAATGCGCATTGGGGAATAAATAATTTAATAGGCGAAAAATTTTTGACAGTAATATTGGATGACGATGGAAAAATTGCAATTCTTAATGATTGCCATGAGTTGAAAAATTCTTGCGGTTTGGATATTCCGTGCTCGAATTTGGAGAATTTATTTCAGAAAGCAAAAAAGACCCTGGAGGTACAGGCTCAAAAAATAGCAGCGGAAATGGAAAAACCGGCAATTTCGGCTTTGGAAAGCGAATTGCATCGCTTGGAAGAAACTTATCTGCTGTTGCGAGATTTTGAACTTGGCAAACAACTGGATAAAAAGAAAAAAGACATAATAGCCTGTAAAAAAAGCTTTGAAAATCCCAAATTAAGGCTGGATGGGGCAAGGATTATATGCGCAACTTAGATATTCGTTTTTTCCATTTTTGGAGAAGGCATTCGTTTTCCAATGGCATGGACAAGTTTTTAAGGTTTTATACGCGATTGGGTGATGGATACGTATGGACTTTGGTTATAGCGTTTCTCTATTTGTTTTACGGGAAGGAGGCTTTGCTTTTGACCGTTAAGCATGTGATTCCCGCTATTTTAGTTAGCCTTGTCCTTTACTGGGCAATAAAGCTTACTGTTCGCCGCAAACGGCCTTTTGAATTGCTGAAAAGCGTTAATGCGGACGTGCCGCCGTTGGACAAATACAGTTTTCCGAGCGGCCATGCCATGAACAATCTTGCGGTGGGATTTACGGTTTTTGCAGATGCTCCGGGCATTGGATGGATTATGATATTTATGCCTGTGACCTGGGGGCTTTTGAGAGTTTATTACGGCGTGCACTGGCTTTCCGACGTGATAGGGGGGATTATTCTTGGGCTTTTAAGTTTTTGGCTTGGCAGAATTATGTATATTATATGGCAGTCATATGGATGAGCAGTTGAAATTGAGGCATAGGATGCGAGCAGACCATGCAGTTATGTTTTGCCTGGTTCTTTTCTGTATTTTTAGAATTGTTACGGAATGGCTATACGAAAACAGTGTGCAAAACTTGGCCATAGTATCGATTATTTGCGGTTTTGTTATATTGGTTGTATTGATTTTGAAAAGGACCAAGCTTAAAAACCTCCCTTTTATAATTCCATTTTTCATGTATGCTTCTTATATAGGCGGGTCTCTTGCCGTAGATTCCTTTAAATATGTTTACGATGTATATATGATAGTTTTGGCTCTTGGGGTGGCATATTTAAGCATTAAGGATTATTTGGCTTTTGTAGCCGTAACCCAGTTTATAAACCTGCTTCTGAGCATTTTCATATTGCCAAGCCATATACCGGCAACGGAAAGCGTTTGGGTTCATTTTGCATTGGCTTGCTCTGTAAGCATAGTGCTTTTTGTGGTTATGCATTATGCGGTAAGCAGATCAAATGAGATTGACAGCGCTTTTGCTTCATTCGGCGCATTGATGAAGATAACTCCCAGCGTGCTTATTTTAGTGGACGATAGCAATAAAATAAAATATCTGAGTTTGTCTGTTCGCAAAGTTTTGAATATAAGCGAGCCAGATGATTTTGTGGGCAGGAATTTTTTGGAGTTGTTCTGCGAAGACAATGTTAAGGAATTGTTTATAGATATGGCGAAAAAGCGCTCGTTTTATGAGAGTTATTTAAAGGTAACGGTTGGCGAGCAAGTTAAAACATTTGATGTGTTTGCAGACAAAATGTCTGAAGATGCAAATAGCGGAATGTTCTTTATGCTCAACGATGTTTCTGAGATTATGAGGCTGAAGGAGCTTGCTGAACATGATTCGCTTATGGATAGTCTAATCCAGATTCCAAATCGCAGATCTTTTGACAAGCAGATTGTGCAGGAATGGAACCGCGCTCTGAGAGACAAGGTTAATTTGAGCTTTTTGATGATTGACATAGATTATTTCAAAAATTACAACGATACCTTTGGGCATAGGCAGGGAGACGAGCTTCTCAGAACCGCTGGAAAGATTTTTAAGAAAAGCCTTAAGCGCAGCACGGATTTCATTGCCAGAATTGGAGGCGAGGAATTTGCGGTTTTGCTGTATGCAACCAATTCTTATCAGGCCAATGTAATTGCGGAACGAGTGCGCAAATCCGTTGAAGAAGAGGAGGTTTTAACCTCGAATGGCGAAAAAACCAAATTTACGATAAGCATAGGAGTTGTAACGCTTATTCCCCATGTGGGCTTGGAATACAGTTGCATTATTGAAGAAGCGGATAAAGCCATGTACAATGCAAAACAAAACGGAAGAAACAGAGTTTGGGTCGCAGATTCGGTATAATAGTTTTGCTTTTCGCTATGGCAGCCCTGGCCGCTTATCTGCCTCTTGGGAGAACTGCTTATTTGACATCTTCTTTTGGCGAAGACAGGGGAACTCGCTACCACATGGGCATAGATTTTTCAACAAATATGGAAGAGGGCTGGCCGGTGATTGCGCCGAGCAATGGGGTAGTGGAATTTGCGGCAAGGGGCCCTTTTGGCTATGGGCGTTACATGAGATTCAAGGCTCAAGACGGGTATGTTTGGCTGTTTGCGCATCTTGCAGAGTTTCATCCGAAAATTGATACTTTAATTCGCAAAGAAATGCTGGCAAAAGAAAAGGCAACCGTGCAGATTACCCCTAAAATTCGTTTTAAAAAAGGCGATACTTTGGCGTATAGCGGAAGCACCGGCATTGGGAATCCTCATTTGCACGTTGAGCGCAGAACTTCAAACTCAAAATTAGCTCTCAATCCATGCAAAAAAATGCAATGCACCGATACCATAGCTCCCTATATTTTAGATGCTGCGCCTTTTGATTCTGGTTTTGCCGTTAAAATAGTTGACTACAGCCGAGAGCCTTTGGAAAATCCCATGTCCATATATTCGCTTGAAATACATCAAAACAAAAAAAAGATTTTCAGCAAAAAATATGATAGCATTCCTTTTGGCCAGCCTTCAAAAATAGATGAAGATTTAATAAAGGTAGAAGATGCAGACAGCGTTGCAGACTGGCATTTTATAAATGCAAAGATGAAAGCCGGTTCTAAAATATTAGTTATAGCCAAAGATTTTGCAAACAATGTCGCAAAAAAAGAATTGATGCTACGAGCAGACAGCCTGAAGCTCAAAGCGAAGGATACGACTGAGGTTATTATAGAGCCTCCGAGCTTAGGCGCTCATTATTTGCAAACCGATTTTGCGGGAAAACTGCAATGCCGCATTCCCGTTTTGAACTTTAACTCGGCGGATTTCAGGGATAAAGAAAATAAATGGATTATTTATGATTACGATATGGTTCCAAAGGAACTTGTTGTTGAAAACAGGGATTTTAATTTTAGCGAGCCGTTGAAAGTTAAAGCGTGCAATAAAGCGGAGGATTGCGTTGAAGCGGAGGTGAAATGCCAATAATTCTCCTTTTAGTTTCTCTGACATTTGCGCAGGACCTGTTTGTTCCGCAGAAACCTGCCAAGCCTTTGAGGTTTTGCGTTTCGCAAAGGGAGTGGATTGCCGCTGCCGAAAAATTTGAGGATTGGTCGGAGATTAAAGGCATAAAGAACTTGACTATAAGAATGCCTTATGCCACTTTTGATAATTTTACCGGGCATGATATTTACTGCGGTGTTCAGCGGGCTTTTTTGCATAAAGATGCAATGCAAAAATTGAGATGGGCTGCAGCTGCTTTGAAAAAAAGGGAACCGGATTATAAGTTTATCATTTTTGATGCGGCTCGTTCAAATCATGCGCAAGAGGTGTTGCGGGCTGCGGTGCGCGGAACGCCTTGGCAAAGTTTTGTAACTTCTCCCGCTACGGGCAGCATTCATGCATATGGAATGGCATTGGATATCGGTTTGCTAGACGCTAATGATGAGCTTGTGGACATGGGTTTGCCTTATGATTCCTTTGCCTTTTATGCCGGTAAAAAAGGCGAGAAGCAAGCTTTGGAGCAGGGTTTGCTAACTCAAGCTCAGATTGATAACCGTGAACTTTTGCGTTCGGTTATGGGGCAGAGCGGATGGATAAATTTGCCCAGCGAGTGGTGGCATTTCAATGCCGCCCCCTCAGACACAATCAGAGCGAAATACGCTCAACCCCTGCCTCTCCCGCAATAAAAGCTTCTTTTGCCATGCCAATGAACAAGCCGTGGCCAACAAGTCCGGGAACGCTATCCAATTCTTTGCCAAGAGCAGCGGGGTCTTTTATCAAACCGAAATTTGCATCTGCTATTATGTTTCCCGAATCGCTGATTGCAGGGCCGTCTTTGCAAGCTCCTGCCATGCGAATTTCCAATGCGCCGCCCAGGCTTTTTATCCTGGCATTAGCCAAGCCTAGAGCGGAGGGTAGGATTTCCAGTGGAACGGGGAATTTTTCGCCCAGATTCTTCACTTTTTTTGCGGAATCTGCGACTATAATAAACCTTTGTGCGAGGCTTGCAACTATTTTTTCCAGCAGATGAGCCGCTCCTCGTCCTTTTATGAGGTTCAGGCTTGGGTCTATTTCGTCTGCGCCGTCTATTGCCATGTCCAAGCGCGAAATTGAGCCGCAATCCTTTAATTCGATGCCCATTTCACGGCAGAGCAATGTTGTGCTAAAGCTGGTGCTAACCCCAAAAAACTTCAAATTTTCCGTTTTTTGTCTCTCTGCAAGTCTTTCCAATGCAAAAAACACCGTGCTTCCGGTGCCAAGACCTATGCCCATTCCGTTTTGCGCTAAATTTGCCGCTGCTATGCCAGCTTGCTGTTTAAGGTTTGCCATGCTTGGAAGATAGTAAAAATTTCTATATTTCCACTCAACATAATAGCTCTCTATGAAAGAAGTATTTAAAAAAATTGCCAAATGGATTTTTTTGGGGCCGGCTAATGAGTTCTTGGAAACTGGCCGAGGGTTGCGAGTTGTGACCCTTAACATTACTGCCATACTTGGAGCGTTTTACACGATAATCTTTTTCACCCAGTTGCTTTTGGAAGAGCAAATTTCGCTATATCAAGCTGCTATGGCTTATTGCTCCGCTTTAATTTTTATTGTGAGCTTTATTGTGAGCCACATGAAGAAGGGAATAGAAAAATTCGATTTTTTGAAAGCTGTAGTTACATTGACCATTATTCTTCTTTACTCCATGGTTTATGCTATTATTCCATACGGCGATAAATGGGCGTTTTTGATTCCGCTTATGGTTATCTTTATGATGGAGCTTAAATGGGGCGTTATTTTTTCCACAATCTATTTTGTTTTTATGGTTGTGGCAGAAATTCTATGGGATTTGCGCAGTTTAGAAGTGTTTGCCCGTTATGCCGCTATTTATTGGGCACAGGTAGCCCTTATAATCGCTTATGAGGTACTGAGAAATTATTACAACAGGATGTTGCTAAAGGATAAGGCTGCAATAGAATTTTTGAGCGTGACCGATCATTTGACCAAACTTTACAATCGCAGGCATTTTTCAGCATCCATAGAGAAGGAGTTTGCAAGAGCCGTTAGGCAAAAGGAAAATATAAGTTTTTTAATGATAGATGTGGATTACTTCAAAAAATACAATGATGCCCATGGGCATTTGAAAGGCGATGAATTGCTCATTTCGGTGGGCAATGTTTTGATGCGCATGGCCATGCGTTCCAGCGATTTGGCGTTTCGCATGGGTGGCGAAGAATTTGGAATGCTGCTTCCGAATACAGATTTCAATGGAGCTAATTTGATTGCAGAAAAAATTAGAACGGAGATAAGCGATATGGGTATTGTAACCGTTAGCATTGGCTATGCCAGCATGCTGCCAAAACATGGCGAAAACGCAGAGAAATTATTTAAACTAGCAGATGACAATCTTTACAAAGCTAAAGAGTTAGGCAGAAACAGAGTAGTAGGTTAGCATGAATCACAATTCCCCCCCCCCCCCCCCCCCCCCCCAGCTATGAAACATTTCATGGCAAGAATAGGAAGTTGGATTTTTTTGGGCGAATATGCCTTTAAAAGGTCTATAAAAACGGAGAGTACTTTGCGAGTAATGACTCTGAACTTGATAACGCTGCTCGGAAGCATTTATCTGCTGGTCTTTTATGGGGCATTTCTTTATCACGAAATAAATCCGTTATCTTATGTCGCATTGCTTGTTATTTTTATAACAGCATTTGTTTTGGTTCATACCGAGAGAGGAATTCAATATTTTGACTGGATAAAAACGGTTATAATACTCGGTTTAATGTCTGTTTACGGCATACTCTATGCGCAAACCTCTAGCAGCGGATACATATGGACGTTTTTGTTGCCGCTTGTATGCATCTTTGTTATGGAACTCAAATGGGGGGCAATTTTCTGTTTAACATATTACGCTTTTATGATTGCCGTGGAAGTTTCAACTGGAAAATACGGGTGGGATGTATTTGCCAGACATACTTGCGTTTTTTGGGCTCAAGCAGCGCTTATAGCTACTTACGAATCTTACAGAAGCATGGCAAGGGAAATATTGCTAAAAGACAAGAAGCACGTAGAGCATTTGAGCATTACAGATCATTTGACCAAACTTTATAACCGCAGGTATTTTTCTGATGCGATAGCCAGAGAATTTGCAAATGCGGCGGACCAAAATGAGAATCTATGTTTTTTGATGCTGGATGCGGATCATTTCAAAAAGTACAATGATACTTATGGGCATCCGCAGGGCGATGCTATGCTCATTGCAATTGCCAATGTTTTGAAGAAGTCTGTTAGGCGTTCTGGCGATTTGGTATTTCGCATGGGCGGCGAGGAATTTGGGATTTTGCTTCCGAATGCAACCTATGACTGGGCGCTTTTGTTTGCGGAGAAATTGAGGTCGGAAATTGAAGATATGAAGGTCCCGCTTTTGCATGGTGATGGATATACGCAAATAACTATTAGCGTTGGCATTGGAATTTTGGCGCAATCAGGGGCTGGCCCGGAAGCTCTGCTGAAAAAGGCAGACAACAATCTTTACACGGCTAAGGAGCTGGGCAGGAACAGGGTAGTTGGCTAGTCGTCTTCGGTTTCTTTTGGGTAGCCGTTTTCCAGTTCTACTATGGAGGCATCCGTTACAGAAATAACTTTTACATTGAAAGTCAAGTCCATTCCTGCGTATGGGTGGTTTCCGTCTAAAATAACTGTATTTTTGCGTATTTCACGGATAATATAGCCTTCCGGTTCGTGGTGTTCCTCAATTTCTTTCAAAAACCTTTCAGATTCCGAGAGTTCTTCCCAATCCTCTTCTTCAAAGCGTTCAATGTAGCCTCCTACCCAGAAGTCATCTATGTATGGAGCGAGTTCTTCTTTGGGAACTTCTATCACGAGCTTTTCCTCGTAGGGGCCGTAGGCTTGCTCAACTGTCAGCGATACGGAGAACATATCGCCTTCTTTGTGCCCTTCCAGGGCATCTTCCAGCCCAGGCACAATATTTTCGTTGCGATATCCGTGCAAGTAATATATGGGAGCGTATGGCGAAACTTCCATAACGGTTTCGCCTTTATTGTTCAGCATGCTATACACAATGGAAACTTTTTTGTTTTTCCGTATTAGTTCCGACATGATTGGAATGTAGAAAATTCAAAATCTTTCATTTATAAGCAGCATTGCCTTATAATCCATTTTGCTGATTCTCTTTTCGATTCTGCCAGCGATCCAGGTGTGCAGCAAATGCACTGGAATGGCAACTATAAGCCCGGCTTCGGTGGTCACCAAAGCTATGGAAATTCCGCCGGCCAAAAGCTTTGGATCTGCGGTACCATGTATGGTGATAACATCAAAGAGTTCCACCATTCCCATAACGGTTCCCAAAAGCCCTACCAGCGGAGCGGTTGTGCCAAGAACGGCTATAACGGGAAGGCGAGCTTCTAAATTCGAAACGATTTTCGTGAACAGAGCTTCAACTGCCTTTTCTGCTTCTTCCCTTGTTTTTAATTCAGGATTTGCAATAATAGCGGCGATTTGCTTGAGATATTTTCTGCTCAGGAGCAAAATTGCAATTCTCTCCGCAATTAAGAGCAAAGCGATTGCCAGCATGGACAAAATCGGGTACATCAAAATTCCGCCGTCTTGCATCCATTTGTTAAATTTTTCCCTGAATGTTTTTTCTTCTTTGTTTGCAAATTCTGCCGCCAAGCGCGAATCCAAAAACGGATCCACCTGTACCAGCACTGGCAATTGCAAAGACGGATGATTATCCATTTCCGCAGACGACGGCGCTGGCACAAATCCCAACCCGCCCAAGCGAATCAGCGAATCGTCTTTTTCAATTTTCGCAACATGTTCAATATTTTTCTTTGCGAGCGAAAATAGAATTTCCGCAACTTGCAAAGGAGAGTCTTTTGCTATTGAAATTTCCGGGACATCAAAAGCCGAAGGGCCTTTGTTTGCTGCTTCCAATTCTTGGATTCTGTCTTGATTTGGGAACACGGAGGTGAAAGCTATTCTCGCTTTATCTGCGTCTTCGTTTGCAAAGTTTAGCGCTTCTCTAGCAATTCTGAGTTCTTCAAAAAGCCTTGTTCTTTCTGAGAGTATGTGTTCTGTCTTTTCTTTGCGTGTTTCCAGTTGTTGTTCAAGTTTTTCTCGTTCTTCGTTTTGCCGTGCTTTTTCTTGCCAGCGTTTGGCAACAGCCATATCGCGCACCTGCCTGGCTTCTTCCAAATCAGCCTTGGCGCTATTGATATCGGCCTGCTGTTTTACCAAATCAATCTGGCAAAAAACCGCTGTTGCGAGTGCTAAAACAATGTGAAAAATAAAACGCACAGGAGGAATATAGTAAATTAACTAAATACAGCCATCATCTCCAAATGAAAAGTTTGGGGATAAAAAGCAAAACCTTGAATATCAACCAGCTTATAGCCTTTATCCAGAAGCTTGCGAGAGTCTCTGGCTAACGTTGCAGGATTGCAGGAAACGTAAATTATCTTATCGCCTTTAAGCTTTTCGCACAACTTGTTCGTAAGCCCGGTCCTAGGCGGATCTATTAAAATGCATCCTCCAAAGCCATTCCATTCTTCAGCATCCATTGCATAAAACTCGCAATTCTTGCCAAGATTTTTTTCGGCAAATTTTTTGCACATAGGATTCTGCTCAATCGCTATAATTCGCTCAAATTTGCTTTGCAAAAACGCTGAGAATAAGCCTACTCCGCAGAAAATGTCAAAAAGAAGTTCGCCTTCGCCAGCGGCTTTGCACGCTTCTTGCATCAGCTTTGGAAGCAGTTCCAAATTGCTTTGGAAAAATACTCTTTCGTCAGCGTGAATGTGCTTGCCTAAGAATTTTTCGCTTTGATTGTCAAAAAGATAAGTTTTTTTGGTTGATTTTAATTCTTCGTTCAGTTTGTCTGAGAGAACCATGCATTTTTCTATGGGAATCGCTTTGTTGCTGCCTCGCATTTGAAACCCGTTATTCTTAAGTTTCGCTCGGCAGCGATATCCCCACTGAGAACCGTGATGTATTTCAAAATTCTGCGGCAAGCTTATTTTTGCGATTCTTGAGAATAAATCCAAAACGATTTGCCTTAAAACTTCTATCTGCAAATCAAATTCCGCATGCTGAGCATTGCAGCCTCCGCACTTGCCGTAATATGGGCATGGCGGATTTCTCCGCTTTGGGTGAGGTTCTAAAATTTTTACTATGTTTGCTCTGGCAAAGTCTCGCTTTTGCTCGGTTAATTTTATCTCTACAGCTTCGCTGGGCAAGGCTCCGTCCACAAAGCAAACAGAGCCGCTTGGCAAGCGTGCGAGCCCCGCTCCGCCTTGAACGCATTTTTCAATTATCAGAGTTTTTTCCCTAATTGAACTTTTACCCAATCCTTTGACTTTGAATCCCAATACATCAAGTAAGCGGTTGTGCCGAAAATCACTTCTATAAAGCCCGGATGTTCAATGACCACCTTTTCCTTTTGTTTAGTGTTAGTCATGTGTTCTCCTGCGGTTGCCAGCATTAGGCCGTTTTCTATGATTGGGTTTCTGTCTGCGCTGCCATACGGCTTCAGGTCGTAGGAGCCGTCTGGTTGAGACATATTTATAAACAATGCCACTTGCCCCATTTCCTGGTTCATCAAATAGGCGGCGGCATCTATTTGTCCATCTCCGTTGAAATCTGCTTTTACATAGGTTAGAAGATTTTTGGATTCTTTCAATCGAATAGAGAAATTTGAGAGTTCTTTTGCGTCTTCTGGGAAACGCCATCCTTCAGGCGCAAAGAAGGGCACGGAGTCTCTTGTAAGTTTTGAAACCGGAAGTCTTTTTGGTTTTGTGAATTTAAAATCCAAGTTGCCATTTATGCCTTGCAATTCAAATTCGGTTTCTGTTACGGATAAAATAGGGAATGGTTTTCTCACTTCCGCTTTTATCAATCTCTCAATTTCCGCTAAGGATTTTTGAGCGGCTTCTTCGTCGCTTGCGCTTTCCTCTTTTATTTCTGCGGTATAGTTTTTCAGATATTTTTTCAAAGCATCTTTTTCAAGGCGGTATTCTCCGTCCATGGATACTTTCAGCGTATATTCTGGGGAGCTTATTTTGTAAATCGCAGTTTCTGTATATTTCCAGTCTTCCGTGAGTTTTAAAGTGTCTTTCTCAAGGATTATTCTAGCGCTAGGATCTGGAGTTTGCGGCTTGGCCAGGGACCAGTTTCCCAGTACGGATTTTTGGGTTGCGGTGCTGCTGGCAAACACAGCGAAAAACAAAATGCCAAGGAGAATTTTTTTCATAAGAACCTCACTATTGTTTTGTGGAATTTTATGTTGATAATTTAGAAAATTTGTATCGCCTGAATCTCAGTTTAATCACCAAAAAGAAGGCTTCAGATATAATTCCGCCGCTCATTTTGGAGGAACCTTTGGTTCTATCGGTGAAAACTATGGGTATTTCCTTTATTTTCATGCCTTTTTTCCAAAGTCTGTGCGTTGTTTCTATTTGAAAACAGTAGCCATCGCTTTTAAGTTTGCCTAAATCCAGGTTTTGCAAAGCGTTGCGGCTAAAGCATTTAAATCCGCCTGTAGCGTCTGAAAACGGCATTCTGGTTACGAATCTTGTGTAAAAGTTTGCGCAATAGCTTAAAATCAGCCTTTTCCAGTCCCAGTTTACAACGGAAATTTTTCCTTTCAAATAACGGCTTCCCAATACCAAATCCGCTTCTTCCGCTTCTTTTAAAAATATGTTCAGAGCTTGCGGGCTGTGGCTTCCGTCTGCATCCATTTCAAAAATTCTGTCGTAATCTTTTTCCAGGGCCCATTTGAAACCGGCTACGTATGCCGTTCCAAGGCCCATCTTTTTTTTGCGCCTCAATATATGGACTCTGCTGTTTTCTTTGGATAAGTTTTCAACATAATCTCCGGTGCCGTCTGGGGAGCCGTCGTCCACAACCAAAATATCCAGATTCTCATTTTGCTTCAAAACCAATGGAATAAAATCAGGAATGTTCTCCATTTCGTTATATGTGGGAATGATAACCAGAGCTTTCATATTCAGTAGGGCAGAGATTTTTCCAGGGTTTCGATTTTGGCTTTATTCAAAAGCAAAACGCTTCTTGCGTGCCAGGATCCGTCCAAAAACTGCCCGCGCGGGCCATCTGCCAGTGCAAGGTCTATGGATTCTTTGCAATGCGCTTTTAAATCTTTGACGCTAACCGTAAATTCTTCGCTTGGATTTTTTTCAATCCATTCCAAAATTTTCTCTACAGCTTCGTGTTTTGCGGTGAAGCATGGGATTCCTATTGAAACGCAGTTTCCAAAGAAAATTTCGCTATAGCTTTCTGCGATAATCGCTTTTATTCCAAAGCGCAAAAGAGCTTGCGGAGCGTGTTCTCTGCTGGATCCGCATCCGAAATTGCGATTGGAAACCAGTATTCCAGCCCCTTTGTATTTGTCATTTCTAAAAGGATGTGTGCCGCCTTGTTTGCGAACGTCTTCAATATCATCTTCAAAGGCGTGTTCCCCAAGCCCGTCAAAAGTAACGCATTTCAAAAACCTTGACGGTATAATACGGTCTGTATCTATATCATTGCCTCTGAGAGGCAATCCGCTGCTTTTCACTTGTTCTATGGTGCGCATGAGTGGAATATAGAAATTAATGTTTCCCTATCATTGAAAAAAACTCTGCGCGCGTGGTTGCGTTGCTTTTGAATGAGCCTATCAGCTTGCTTGTGAACATTACCGAGCCTGTTTTTTTTACGCCTCTGATTGTCATGCAGGTGTGGATGCATTCGAGTACAACGCCTACGCCTTGAGGCTCAAGGCTGTTATTTATGAGCTTGGCTATTTGGGTTGTTAAGCGTTCCTGTACTTGCGGTCTGCGGGCGTAAAAGTCAACGGCTCTGGCCAGTTTTGAAAGCCCGACTATGCGATTTCCCGGTACATAAGCCAGGTGTGCGACTCCGGTAAAGGGCAAGAAGTGATGTTCGCAAATGCTGGTCACCGGAATATCTTTTAAAAGAATCATTTCATCGTATTTTTCAACGAATTGCGTAGCCAAGACGTCTTCTTCTTTTTCTTCGCAGTTTATGTTGCATAGAAGCTCGGAATACATTTTAGCAACGCGTTCAGGCGTTTTCTGCAAGCCTTCTCTAGCAGGGTCTTCCCCCAAGCCTTCCAAAACCAGACGGAATCCGTCTTCAATTTTTTTCAGATCTATCATTGGGGGAATATAGAAATAGCCTGCCGATAATCGTAATTTGAAAGCGCTTTTAGCAACTTCCGAGTTTCGTATCCTTCTTTTCCCAAAACAAACTCCAAGCTTCTTTCCTTTGTTGCGTTCAGAATATCCTCGAAAAATTTCTCAAACGGGTCTTTTTGCTTAGGATATTCTTCTATGGCATAATCTTCCAGTTTAGCGAGATCAGCCGCTATTTCCACAGCGGCTTCAATTCCGCCCAGAACGTCTGCAAGACCGTTGTTCACAGCTTGGGTTCCAACCCAAACTTTGCCCTGACCGATAGAATCCAAAGCTTCTTTGCTCATGCCTCGTCCCTCTGCGCAGCGAGAGAGAAAAGCATCGTAGCCTCGCTCAACATAAGCTTGCAGCATAGCGTGCTCGCTCTCGCTTAGCGGACGAGCTGGCAAAATTCCCGCTTCCAAAAACGGGAGGCTCAGAACTTTCTCGCCAAACAAGGTGTTTTTGTTTGTCCCGATTCCATCATAAGAAGCTCCGAATTTATTGGCAAGCTTTTCTCCGCTTGGGAAAAGCCCGAAAATTCCTATTGAGCCTGTGAGCGTGGTTGGGGAACTAACTATTCTGGTCGCTCCGCAAGCGATGTAGTAGCCGCCGCTCGCCGCATAAGAACCGAGAGAAGCGATTGTGGGCTTTGTTTTGGAGAGTTCTCTCACTCCGTACCAAATCTGGTCTGAGACGTAAGCTGAGCCTCCGCCGGAATTTATTCTGAAAACAACGGCTTTAACCGTGCTGTCTTCCTGCAATTTTTGCAGAAGCTTAACATAAGTTTTTGCTGTGATAGATGGGCCGGAATACAAGTCTTCTTCGGTGTTGCTGACTATGCTTCCCTCTGCATAGACAATGGCTATTTTGCCGAGCTTTGATGGCGGGTAGTCGCTTAGAAGATCAATTGGTTTCAAGAAATTCAGTTCCTTGCCTTTTTTTATTCCAGCCATTTCTTTCAGCGAGTTTTCAAAATCGGTTTTATAAGCGAGCGAGTCTATAAGCCCGTATTTAATCAAGCTCTCCGGTGCGGAAAAGAGCAGATATTCGTCTGCGTAGCGGTTGAGGGAATCTGTGGAAATCGCTCTGCTCTCGGAGATTCCGGTGAGGATTTCATTCCATAGCGCTTTGAGATAAACGCTTTTTTGTTCCCTGTCGTAATCGCTCATTTTATAGTCTGTGTATGGCTCAACATAAGATTTATGCGTTCCGACTTTGAGAGCCTGTATTTCCACGCCCATTTTTTCCAGAACGCCTTTATGGTATTGCCTCATGCTTCCAAGCCCTTTGAGCTCAAGCATTCCGAGCGGGTTCAAGATAATTTTGTCTGCAACGGATGCCGCCAGGTAGCTTCTTTGCGAGATTATTTCGCCATAGGCAACCACGAATTTTCCGCTTTCCTTGAAGTCTATCAACGCGTTTCTAATTTCCTGCATTGCGGCTATTCCGGTTTGCGCAATTCCTGCGTTTAGATATATGCCTTTTATCTTGTCATCGTTTTTTGCGTTTTTTATCGCAGCAAGGATATCGTTTAATCCCTGTGTTTTTAATCCTAAATTTAAAATGGTTGCGTATAGCGGGTTGTAGCTTTCTCTTTCTGATATAATTCCGCTCAAATCTATTTTCAAAATAGGCGAGTCCGCAGGGGGCTTGCTTGAGCTTGAAAGGGATATTATCGCTGATATGGATAGAATAAGCAGCGCGCCGCCGGCAAAGACTGTGCCAAGCGCTGAGGCAAGGAATAGTTTGAGGAAGGTTTTCATGTTTTTGGAAAATAGTAAAATCTGCGAATCGGGATTCAGATGTTTTTAACGCAATCTATTAATTTGTCTCAAAGGAAGCTTTGTTATGCGAGCTGTAATAGCAGGGTCAAAGCCTTCTGCTAGCATAGCGCTGGCGACTTCCAGTTTGCTTTGTATTACGGCGGATATAGTAGCGTCTTTCACTGCGCAGTCAATGGCAAGCTTTCTTTCATCAACATATTCTTTTTTATCCAAATACTCAAACTCACCCTTAGAATAAACTATAATATCCATAGAAAATAGTCTATTTATTTCCAATAACGCTCTTGACACAGGACGGCTTCTATCCATCCTCTCGTCAAAGGTCTTTGCAAACTCTTCCGTAGCCGTGCCTTTAGCATAAGAACCGAATTGAATAATTCTAGATATCACATCAGCAGATAAAGACATATAAGAAATGTAGAAAATGCCCAAACATTGCGATACGGCCTACGCCCTAGGCAACGCCCATTGCTACGCAAGCACTATGCGCTTAGTCTTGCACGCAGCGAACAGAAAGCAAGTCTTTCTTATCTCTGCTGTTGTCCAGATTGACTATATCGACGCTGTAGTTCATGTTCTGGTAGTAGGCGCTGTAGCTATCGTCCGATCTAACCCACCAAAAGCCGCTGGCGCCGACAAATTCAAATTTGCCATCACTATAGCGGCCGTAACCGCCCGGCAGGGCCGCAAATCCATAAGTGTCTTGGCATGAGCCTGAGCCAGGACAATTATGCCAACCAGTTTTTGCCTTCAAAAACTTGCCCGCCACGTAATAGAGAGAGATACTATTAATATAACCAAACAACTTATCCCAGTCAGCCACGCTAGACAAGAGCCAGTTAGAGGGGCATACGCCTTGGGCTGTTTCCCAGTTGTAAAGGCGGCCATAGGTGGCGCAGCGACCGCCATCATCAACTAATGTGCCTGAAGCATCTGATTCTCCAACGCATTTGCTGCCTGTTACAGCATAATTCAAATTCTCCGCCATCCAGACCTGTGTGCCAATTCTCACCCAGCCATATTCTTGGCTGTCCCTTGAATCCGTAAAAGTTCCGCTCGGCAACGCTGCAAAGTTTGCGGTCAGCTCCTTGTTTTCGTCCATTGTGATTGTAACCGGATTTGCTGTGCCCGTCGTATCCCCAGACCAGCCTGTGAACTCATAGCCAAACTCTGGCTCCGCTGTCACGGTAACTACCGTGCCGCTCACGTGGATCGCGCCGCTGGGCGAGTAATGCACTGTGCCGCCGTAAACGTCGTTCACGTGGGTTTCAAGCGAATAATGGGGGATAAGCTCGAATTTAGCGGTTAGCGTCTTGTTGTCATTCATGATAATAAACCACTCTTTGGATTCGCTCACAAACGCTCCCGACCAACCAACAAAAGCGTACTTTGCATTCGCTGTTGCCTTCACGGTAACCACCGTGCCCTGCTCATAGAGTTCCAATTCCGGATCGAGGGAAACAGAGCCGCCTTCCGCTGGGTCAACAATGATTTCAAGCGTATATTTGGGAACAATAGAAGAGCTAGAGCCTTCAGACGAACTGCTACTACCCTCAACGCTAGATGAGCTTGGCATCTCAGACGAACTGCTGCTTTCCCCAGCAACTTCAATCGAAGAGCTGGAGTCTTCAGACGAACTACTGCTATCCTCAACGCTAGATGAGCTTGGCATCTCAGACGAACTGCTGCTTTCCCCAACAACTTCAATCGAAGAGCTGGAGTCTTCAGACGAACTACTGCTATCCTCAACGCTAGATGAGCTTGGCATCGCAGACGAACTGCTGTTTTCCCCAACAGCCCCAGCATAATTGACCCCATCAGGGTCCAAAGAATTGTCTCGCTCCGCCTGAGTGCAGCCAAAAACGAACAGCAACGCAAAAAACAAGACTAAAACCATATATGCACTCCTATTCCAGTTGCCAGAAAAACACCTCCGGCAATATAAGACACATTCCTCGCAGTTTTGGCATCTTCCACTTTTTTCCAGGAAGAGCCAAAATCCGACTGCGAAGCCCTGTATTCATCGTGCCTATCCCCAACAGCCATATCCTGAGCATAGCCGTAAGCAAAAAGCCCAACACCCAACACGTCAAGGGCAAGAGCTACCCAAAAGCTGGCATTGCCCTTCTTTTCAACGACCTCCACCTGAGGGTCTATCTTTTTGGGAGGCTCTTCAGGCTTAGACTCAACGACGAGCTTTTCGCCCGAATCACTTTTTGGTATTCTGGTGAACAAATCCGGGGCTTTCTCACGAATTGTATTGAGCAAACCCATCACATCTTTGCTTTCCGTGACAAAACTGCCCAAAAGATTGCCGCTAATAGACTCATAAAATTCAACAGTCAAAGTCATCATTCCACCGAATTGTCCCACAAAGCCCTGCGTGACATATTCAGCGCCAATAGCCCTGCCTATTTCAACAGCGCAGCTTTCGGCAAGGCACTCCGCTTCTTCCGAATCCGGGGGCAACAAAGACATGATGTTGTCTCTGGTTAGAATGGTATAGCTACCTTGCGGCAATGCTTCCCGAGCTCTTGTGCGAAGCTCGTCAGTCAAATGGCGGTATTCCGAGAGCTTCAAATCCATTTCCCCGCTCGGAACTATTTCCAAAACGGCAACAGTGTTGGCGGCGTACGCAAAAGCGGCAAGGAACAGGGGCAAGGCTAGAATATTACAAAAATGCGTCATTTAAGGGAATATACAATTTTTATACAAATGTTTTACGGGCCCGTTGTACAAGAATGCGTTGTAGAGACGGATAATTGTCCGTCTCTACGGTGTTATCAGCTTTGAATATTCAACGTAACCTATTGACTTGGCTTAGTGAAAGTTTTGTGTAACGAGCTATGAATGCAGGTTCAAGCCCATCAGCGAGCATTGCGCTGGCGATCTCCTGGCTACGCTGCCTTCTAACTTGCTTGGTAACAGCTATAGTAGAGTCTTTCACCGCACAATCAATGGCAAGCTTTCTTTCATCAACATATCTCATGCTATACCTGTAGGCTTTGAGTTCATCTCTGTTCAATTTACAAATTTCCGAGACCGAGAAAATTCTATCAAATATCTTTTCGCTGAAATTCTTTGGTCTTTCTTCAAGAAGGTGCAGATTTTTGAACAAGAAGACGATCTTCTCTCTGAAAGTCTTGCATTTGGATGCATTCTTGTTGAATTTGGGCAGCTCTACAAAAACTTTGAATTCTTTGCTGTTCGCAAGCTTTTTCGTTTGCAAATTGACCCAGCCCTCTTCTGTGAAAAAGTATTTGCCGTTATCTCTTTTGTGGTTCAGAATTCCGATAAAGAAGCTGCCGGGCAAGGTATAATCCTCGTTTCCTTTGTCTATGTTTTCAGACTGTATGCGAGCGATGTAAAGCCTGAGCCTGTCATCGGCATTTTCGAGCTTGGCGTTTTGCATTTCAAGGAGGTAAGTGCTTTTGCATCCGTCTTCGCAGAGGATATCAAAGATTACTTTTTTGCTATTGGGAGCCACGCCAAGAAGCTCGGTCGGGATAAATCTTATCTCTTTGATAGGCTTTGGCAAAACCCTGCGCAGGAAATCGTTTAGAAGAGCCATAAGCAATGGGATTCCAGCTGGTTTTCCGAATACGATTTTGAAAGTCCAGTCAATGAAGAGCGGCGCAAACCTTACTGGAATAAGCTTGCGGCAGGGAATAGCGACTTTTTTTGGCATAAATGCCTCCACTGGTTGTAGCGGAAAACATTTTCCGCCAATCTCATTTAAATAAAGTCGCTCCCAGTCCAAGAAGAAATATAGAAAATCCCGATTCAGAGTTTTTCCTATCTTCCTCAAATGCTCCCGGAACTCCTTGCGCCTGTTGGCAACGAAGAGATGTGCCACGCTGCCGTTCAGAGCGGCGCAGATGCCGTATATGTGGGAATTCCTGGCTTTAACGCGCGGCGCAGAGAAGCGGATTTATTGTTTGAAGATATTAAAAACATAACATATTATTGCCGTTTATATGGAGTCAAAGTCTATTTTGCCTGCAATATTCTGGTTTCAAATGAGGAATTGGCAAGTTTTGAAACGATAATAACGCCTTATCTTGAGCTTTGCCCTGACGCAGTTATTGTGCAGGATATTGGGCTTGTGCGGTGGTTCAGAACTGTTGCTCCGTGGCTCTCGGTACACGCTTCCACGCAAATGACCATAGCAAGCTCTGCGGCAGTTCAAATGGCCAAAGAAATGGGAATTCGCAGATGCGTTTTGGCACGAGAGCTTTCCTTAGAGCAAATAAAATCCATAAGAAAAAATTGCCCGGACATGGAATTGGAAGTCTTTATTCACGGCGCATTGTGCATATCTTACAGCGGTCAGTGCCATGCCAGCGAATATTTCGGCGGTCGCTCTGCCAATCGAGGGCAATGCGCTCAGCCTTGCAGATTGCCGTATAAATTCGTAATTGACGGCAAAGTCCAAACAAGCTCAAAACCATATTTGCTGAGTACCAGCGATTTGTGCGCATTGCCAATTTTAGACGAGTTAATCGCTTGCGGAATAGACTCTCTGAAAATAGAAGGCAGACTGAAAAGCCCCGAATACGTTGCGAGCGTGGTAGCGGCATATCGCTCAAGAGTAAATTCAATGGAAAGCGTATTCAGCCGAGGTTTCACAACGGGCTGGCTGAACAAGCAATGCGTTGTGAGCGGAGAAACTTCTGGCAACAGAGGTTCTTTTTTGGGCAAAGTTGAAAAAACAAAAGGTTCAAAAGTATGGATAAGAGCAGAAAATGAGTGCAAGCCAGGCGATGGAATTATGTTCACGCCTGAATTGTGCGGCGGCAGGGTGTTTAAGGCAGAGTGCGATGGCGATTTGCTTTGCCTGGAATTTTCAAATGGAAAAAAGTTTCAAAACATAGAAACTGCATATATAAACGATAGTCCGTCAAAAGAAAAAGAGATTCGCAGCACATTTCAAAATAAAAGAAAAATTCCGATAAACATTGAGCTTTGCGGAGCGGTAGGCGAGCATTTGGTGCTGAAAATGGAAAACATAGAAGTCCAAAGCGATTATATTTTGGAAAAGGGCAATCTGGGAAATTTTGATTTTGGTCTCTCACGCACGCCATACGTTTGCGAAAATCCAATCATAAAAGTAGATGCTTATGCAAATGCAAAGATGATTCGCAATTTAAGGCAAAAAGCCGTAGAAAAGCTAAACGAATCAAGAACAAAAAGGGTTTTCCCAGGTCTAAGCAAATTCAAAATCAAGCCATATGCGCCGTGTCCCATATCCCAAGAAAAACCGAGCTTTGAAACCAGACGCATCCACGAAGAAGGAGACCCGCCATACGCTCCAACCTACGAACCAATTCTGGTTCGAAACTTAGGAGCGCTAAAAGAATTGCAAGGCTTAAAGCTATGCGGAGATTACAACAGCCTGAACATAAAAAACAGCCTAAGCGAAGAATATTTTCTGCAAAATGGAATAACGAGTTTTTACAACAAATCTCCTGCACCGGCATTTCACACAAAGCATTGCCTGTTTGCAGCGGCTTGCGGATGTCCATGCAAAGGACAACGCTTGGAATTGGAAGACCGCTATGGAAAGCGGCATTTGGTGGAAGCAGACGATATGTGCAGGAATTCTATTTCCTGAGTCTCATCTGCGGGGTCTAAGCCAATTCTGATTCTGATATTTTTTCTATATTATTTGTAATCAAAAGGAGTTTATATGTTTGTAAATGTTGCGGAAAATATAAAGCCGGTTTCTTATATCAAGAGCAATGCCTCTGATGTTATGGATTATGTTTACAAAAATAAAAATCCAGTGATAATAACAAAAAATGGAGAAGCAAAGGCTGTTTTAGTTGATATTGAAACATATCAAAAAACGCAAGATGCTTTTGCTTTGTTAAACATTATTAAACTTGGCGAGGATGATGTAAAGGCAAAAAGAACCAGAAAGGCCAGTGTTGTCTTTTCGGAAATTAGGGCAAAGCTACAAAGGCAAGCTAAATGATTGAAGAGTATATTGTAAATTTAACAAAAGATGCGGAAATGGATTTAGATGAGATAATCTCTTATATCGCAAATGATAGTCTTCAAAATGCTCTAAAAATTTTAAATAAATTGGAAAGTAAAGTAAACTCTTTAAATCGAATGCCAGAGCGTGGCAGATATGTTCCAGAATTACTTGATAAGAATATTAGAGAGTATAGAGAACTTATAGAGAATCCGTGGAGAATTTTTTATAAAATAGATGGAAATGAAGTAAATGTTTTAGCGATAATAGACGGTCGTAGAAACATACAGGAAATTTTGATGGATAAATTAATGAGAAAATAAATATTCAAATACATTTTGCACCAAAATACATTTTAATAGTTTGATTATTTCCTATATTACAATGATGAAAGTCCTGATAGTAGATGATGAGCCGCTCGCTCGGGTTAGAATGCGCAAGCTGCTTTTGGAGAGCGGCAAAGATTTGGAGGTTGACGAAGCTGATGGCGCAGATAAGGCTTTGGCTAAGATAATTGAAAATAAACCATTTGCTGTTTTTTTGGATATACAAATGCCTGGCAAAGGCGGATTTGAACTGATAGAAGATTTAGCGCAAATTCCAAAAGAAGATATTCCGCATATAATTTTTGCAACTGCGTTTGACGAATACGCAATAAAAGCTTTTGAAAAAAATGCCATAGACTACCTGCTCAAACCAATAGAACAGGACAGACTCTTGCACACGCTTGAAAAACTGATCACATTGGAAAAACCAGACGCTTCAGGACTCTTTGAAAAGCTGAAAACCTTAATAGAAAATAGAAGCGAAAAATATGCACAGCGATTGCAGGTGAAAATAGGCGATAGAACCCTGCTCATAAATACCTCAGACATAGTACGCTTTGAAAGCGATGAAAAATACACCGCCGTTTACACAAACGACAACCGCTATATAATAGATACCCCCATAATAGACCTGGAAAACAAGCTGGATCCGGAAGCTTTTATCAGAGTCCATCGCGCAAATCTCGTTGCTGTGAACAAAATAACCGAAATTCGCCGCCAGTTTCCCGGAAAATTAGCCGTTATCCTGAACGACAATGCCAAAACCGTAATACCTGTTGGCAGAAATTACGTGGATAAGGTCAGAGATTTGTGATTCATGAAATTTTTGCATATATCTGATCTGCATATAGGCAAAAGCTTGGGCAATATTTCATTGCTGGATGAACAAAGGCATATTTTTTCGCAAATAATAGCTTGCATTCAAACGGAAAAACCCAGTGCAATTTTGATTGCCGGCGATATATACGACCGTGCAGTGCCAAGCGTTGAAGCCGTGCGTCTTTTTGATGATTTTTTAACCGAGCTTGCAAACGAAAATATTGCAACTATGATAATCTCCGGAAATCACGATTCTCCGGAGCGGTTGAATTATGCCAGCCGTCTTTTGGCAAACAGAAAAATTCATATTTGCGGAACTTTTGACGGCGCTCCGCATAAAGTTGTTTTGCAAGATGAATATGGAAATGTGAATTTTTGGCTCATGCCATTTATAAAACCCTTGCACGCACGTGTTTTTTTCAAAGAACTGCAAGACCCCGATAGCTATGAAGAAGCTTATGCCGCTGCGCTTGCAACAGCAGAAATAGATCGCTCCGCTCGCAACGTGCTCATTGCTCATCAATTCTTCTCCAGAGCGGATCTTAATTTGGAGCGCTCTGAATCTGAAATAAATTCGGTGGGTGGGTTAGATGCCATAAATCCCGCTTTGATAAAGGAATTCGATTATGCTGCGCTTGGTCATTTGCACAGAAGCCAGTCTGTTGGCGAAAAACATATACGCTATGCCGGGTCGCCGCTCAAATATTCTTTCTCGGAGTGCCGCCAAGATAAATCCATGATTTTGGCGGAGTTGAAGGAAAAAGGAAATCTCGATATAAAAAAATATCCGTTGCAGCCATTGCTGGATATGCGTGAAATTAAAGGCGAGCTGGAAGATTTGATAAGCGAAGAATTTGCATCGCTTGCCAATAGAAACGATTATTTGCGGGTAATTTTGACTGATAAAAATGAAATCTTGGACCCGCTTGGAAAAATACGGAGCGTTTATCCTAATGTTTTGAGCCTTGAATTCGAAAACTTGCGCACAAGCATTGATATTTCAGAAATAAATGCAGATAGAAAAGAAATAGAAAAACTATCGCCTTACGATTTGTTCAGAGATTTTTTTCAAAAAATGCAAGGCGAAACCATGACTTCTGAACAGGAGAAAATAGTCTTGAAATTGCTGGAGGAAGAAAGCGATGAAACCGCTTAAACTTACAATGAGCGCATTCGGTTCTTATGCCAGCCTGGAAACTATCGATTTTACTGCTTTGGGCGCAAAAGGCTTGTATATTATTGCTGGAGAAACTGGTTCTGGCAAAACAACTATTTTCGATGCCATATCTTTTGCTCTCTTTGGCGAATCCAGCGGCACAGCGCGTGATAAAAGCCAAATGCTCTGCAGTCATTTTGCAGAAGAAAAAGCAAAAACTTTTGTTGAACTGGATTTTTCTTCTGGATGCAAAAAATATAAAATAAAGCGCATTATAAAAAAGAACGGCAGCCAAGAAGCGGAATTGACATTGCCAGACGGAAATGTTGCGAGCGGAGACAGGAACGTAAAAAATAAAATCACCGAGATTATCGGATTGAGCCGCGAACAGTTCGCTCAGATAGTTATGATTGCGCAAAACGATTTCCTGAGATTTTTGCACAGCGATACCAAAGAACGCTTGGAAATACTGCGCCGCATATTCAATACGAATTTTTATAAAAAACTGCAGGACAAATTGAAATTAAAAGAAAAAGATTTGAGCGACCAAAGAAAACTTTGCATAAAGAATTTTGAAAGGCTGGAAGCGGACCACAATAAAAGCAAAGAAACTCAGGAAGCATGGAAAACCCAAATAAAAGAGGATAAACTTGCGCTTTCTGAAATTGAGAAAAAACTTCAGGAGCTTGAAAAAGAAGAAAAATCGTTGGTTGCAGAAATTGCTATGGCAAAAGATTTGATGGGAAAATTTGAAAGCCTTGCCAAAACAAAGCTCTCTTTTGAAGAGCATGCTAAGCAAGCCGCTGCCATAGAAGCTCTTGGCAAACGCCGCTGTCAAGGCGAGCTTGCGCTTCGCAAAGTCAAGCCTTTTGCCGACAAGGTTTTGGACTTAATCCAGCAGCATAAAAAAAGGCAAGCGGAACTATCAAAAGCGAGGATTGATGCGGAGACTGCAGGCAGAAATCTGGAAAATATAAAGCAGAAAATTCCTATAGCTCAAGCGGAAAATCCGCAGCTTTATTCAAAATTAAAGCGACTTGAAGAATTGCAACGGAATTTTGAAAAATTCTGCGAGGAATTTAAAATTGCAGATAGCCAGTACAAATCCATGTATGAAGCTTTTTTGCGAGGGCAAGCTGGCTTGCTCGCTAAAAATCTTGTTGCAGGAGAGCCGTGTCCGGTTTGCGGCTCTTGCCAGCATCCCGAACCTGCAAAGCTTTGCGGGGAGCAGGTAAACGAGGCTAAATTGAAAGAAACGGAAAATAAAGCGAATAATATCAGGAAAAAATGCGAAGAATTATCCACAGCTTGCTCTACGTTAAAAACGGAAATAGAAACGGAAGCACAGAGCAGGCATAAATTAACGCTTGCATTGGTTGGCAAGTGCGAAAGCGAAGAGAGCAATGCTTTGAACTTGCTGAATAACGCTAAGGATGAGTATAAAAATGCGCTCGCAGATGGCGGTTTTGCAGATGGCGCAGCGTATAAATCTGCGCTAGTTGAAGAAAAAGAGCTTGGCGAAATGGCAAAGCGCTTGAATGATTATGAGAATGAAGGCAAGCACTTAAACAATGAAATTAAACGTTTAGAAGGCGAAACCGAGTCAAAAGAAAAACCGGACTGGGAGAGATTGAAAGCTCAGGAAGCAGCGATGGGCAAGGATATTTTAGCTCTGCGCAAAAAACGAGATGAGATAAAAATTCATTTGGGAAAAATCGCAGACGCTCTTAAAGAGCTTTGCGCAATCACAGAAGAACTTGGCAAAATAGATATGCAGTACAGCTCTGTAAAACAACTATCAGACGTGGCAAACGGCAAATTGAATTTTGAAACTTATGTACAAACTGCATATTTCAATCGCGTGCTTTGCACTGCCAATCAAAGGCTTAAAGTTATGAGCCAAAATCGCTATGAGTTTTTTCATGCGAAAGAAAGCTCGGATGGGCGCAGTTCCCACGGCTTGGAAATAGAGGTTCTGGATTCATATACCGGAAAACAGCGCCATGTGAAGAGCTTGTCTGGCGGGGAATCTTTTATGGCATCGCTTTCGCTTTCGCTTGGCTTGTCTGATGTTGTTCAGCAGAGCGCCGGCGGCATTCATCTTGATGCTATGTTTATAGACGAGGGTTTTGGCAGTCTAGACGCTGGCGTGCTGGACCTGGCCATGAAAACTCTTTCCGATATGGCTGGTTCCGAGCGCATTATAGGCATAATTTCCCATGTTTCGGAACTTTGCGAAAGAATAGATAAGCAAATACGCGTGGAGAAGACAAATTACGGTAGCAAAATACACTTGGTGGTGTAAATTTCTAGATTATAGTTTTGAAAACTAAAGCTGAGGTTAGAATGAGTGCTCCAAAATGGCTAAAATGGACGACTATTAAACCTGCGAATATGCAGGTTCTGAATGATTTTATGTGCGCAGACCCGTTTTCGATACTCGGTTTGCACCCCATAAACAAAGGGAGCAAAATGAGCATAAGGGTTTATTTGCCCGGTGCGAAAACGATTTCCGGCGAATCTTTGGACGAGTCTCGCAAATTTAAAATGGAAAAATTGGGGGATTCTGGATTTTTTGAAGCTCAAATAGACGAAAAATACGAACGCTTTTTATACAGACTTAATATAGAATTGGAGTGCGGTTCAAAATATTCGGTTCTTGATCCCTATGTTTTCCCGCCAATTTTAAGCGATTTTGATTTGCATTTGATGCAATCGGGCGTTCATTATGAGCTTTACCGCAAATTGGGCGCAAACCTCATTGAGGCTGAAGGCTTTAAAGGAGTTTTGTTTTCCGTGTGGGCTCCAAACGCTCGCTCCGTTTCCGTTATAGGCAATTTTAATTCCTGGGACGGTCGCAGGCATCAGATGCGAGTTCGTGGAAACAGCGGAGTTTGGGAAATATTTATTCCGGAAATAGGGGAGGGCGAATTTTACCGCTTTGAGATACATTCAAAAGAAGGCAATATGTATCAAAAGGCAGATCCTCTCGCAAAATTCAGCGAACTTCGCCCAAACACAGCTTCAATAGTCACGCATATGGACGGCTACCAATGGGGCGACGACCTTTACATGCGGACTCACAACGCAACGCAATTTTTCAATTCTCCAGTGAACATATACGAGGTTCATCCTGGCTCATGGAAGCGCGACCCGGAGAATCCCGAACGCTTTTTGAACTGGGACGAGCTTGGAGATAGCTTGATTCCATACATTTTGGAAATGGGATACACGCATATTGAATTTATGCCGGTTATGGAACATCCTCTGGATCAATCCTGGGGCTATCAGGTTACCGGTTATTATTCTCCTACCAGCAGATACGGCTCGCCAGACCAGTTCCGCCGCTTTGTGGACAGATGCCATCAGAGCAACATCGGCGTTATTTTGGACTGGGTACCTGCGCATTTCCCTAAAGATGGTTTTTCTCTTGGGCGTTTTGACGGCAGTGCTTGCTATGAACATTCGGATTCAAGGCAGGGCGAGCATCCGCACTGGGGAACTTATATTTTCAATTACGGTCGCAGAGAAGTTGCGAACTTTTTGATTTCAAATGCAATGTATTGGCTGTGCGAATTTCACGTAGATGGTTTGCGAGTTGATGCCGTTGCAAGCATGCTTTATCTGGATTACGGCAGAAATCACGGCGAGTGGATTCCCAACAAAGATGGCGGCAACATAAATTACGATACAATGGAGTTCTTAAAGCATTTGAACAGCGTAATGGGCAAAGTAGCTCCGCATGCCATTTTCATCGCAGAAGAATCAACCAGTTTCCCGAGCATAACTCGTCCGCCTGAGCTTGGTGGTCTGGGTTTCCACTACAAATGGAACATGGGCTGGATGAACGATTTCTTATCTTACATAAGCAAAGAGCCTATTCACAGAAAGTATCATCACCACAATTTAACGTTCAGCATGATTTACGCTTACTCCGAAAACTTTATTTTGGTGCTTTCGCACGATGAAGTTGTTCACGGAAAGGGTAGCATGCTGAGCAAAATGCCAGGCGATTGCTGGCAGCAGTTTGCGAATTTGCGCTTGGCTTATGCATTTATGTATGCACATCCAGGCAAAAAGCTCTTGTTTATGGGTAGCGAATTCGGTCAGGGCAAGGAGTGGGAAGAACAGCATTCTTTGGATTGGCATTTACTGGGTTTTGAAGTTCACAACGGTTTGCACAATATGATGAGAACTCTCGGCAATTTGTATAAATCCGAGCATGCGTTCTGGGAAATAGATCATCACTGGGATGGTTTTGAGTGGATTACCTGCGATGATATTGACAATTCCGTGTTGAGTTTTGTGCGCAAGTCAAGGAACGGCGAGCAAATTCTGTGCATCTTCAACTTCACTCCGGTTCTGAGAGTACCTTATCG